>Ga0118677_10003183_pt1 | contig 31604 bp, 26 predicted proteins | sample AliMusrvi5mmetaG_FD_86154 | JGI IMG/M metagenome (GOLD analysis project Ga0118677, IMG submission 86154) | reverse complement strand
CCATCGTGCCGCTGCTGGCCGGCGGCGATGCCAAGACGGCCATCGCCCTCGCTGGGATGATGGCGCTTATGGTCGGTCTGATCGAGATCGGTCTCGGGCTCGGCAAGCTCGGCTTTGTGGCCGACCTGCTCTCGAAGGAGGTCCAGGTCGGCTACATGAACGGCCTGGCCGTCACCATCATCGTCGGCCAGCTGCCGAAGCTCTTCGGTTTCTCGACCGACGCCGACGGGTTCATCGCCGAGCTGAAGGCCTTCGTCGCCGGCCTCGACAAGACCAGCGCCACGACCCTCGCCGTCGGCGTCGCCTGCCTGCTCGTGCTGCTCCTGCTGCCGCGGCTCACGCGCCGCGTGCCGGCGGTGCTCGTGGCCGTCGTCGGCGCCACGGTCGTCTCCGCGGCCGTCGGGCTGGCCGAACACGGCGTCAAGACGGTCGGCGCCTTGCCCCAGGGGGTCCCCGTGCCGGCCTTCCCCTGGACCAGCATCGGCGACGTCGGCCCGCTGCTCATCGCCGCCGTCGGCATCACGCTCGTGTCGCTCACCGACACGATCGCCACCGCCACCAGCTTCGCCGCCCGGCGCGGTGACGAGGTCGACCCCGACCAGGAGATGATCGGCATGGGCGCCGCCAACATCGCCGCCGGCTTCTTCCAGGGCTTCGCCGTGTCGTGCAGCGGCTCGCGCACGGCGGTGGCCGAGCAGTCGGGCGCCAAGAGCCAGGTCACCGGCCTCGTCGGCGCCGGCCTCGTTCTCATCCTCCTGCTCTTCCTCAACGGCCTGCTCGCCGACCTGCCGCAGACGACCCTGGCGGCCGTCGTGATCGTGGCCGCCATCTCGCTCATGGACTTCCGCATCCTCGCGCGCTACTACCGGGTGCGCAAGAGCGCCCTCGTGCTCTCTCTGGTGGCCACCGTCGGCGTGATTTTGGCCGGCGTGCTCTGGGGGATCGCGATCGCCGTGACCCTCGCAATACTGCTGTTCTTCCGCCGCAACTGGTGGCCCCACGGCGCCGTGCTCGGCCGGGTCGAGGGAGTCCCCGGCTGGCACAGCATCGACGAGTACCCGCAGGCGCGCCAGCTGCAGGGCGTCGTCGTCTATCGCTGGGAGGCGCCGCTCATGTTCGTCAACGCCAGCGTCTTCCGCCAGCAGATCCGCCATCTCGTGCACGGCCAGAAGCCCTCCTGGATCGTGCTCCAGTGCGAGGCGGTCACCGATATCGACGTGACCGCGGCCGAGATGCTCGAACAGCTTGACAAGGAGCTCAACGCCGCCGGCATCCACCTGGCGTTCGCCGAGCTGCGCAGCCGGCTCCAGGACCTGGTCCTGCGCTACGGGCTCTACGAGACGCTCGACCGGGAGCACTTCTACCCCACCCTGAAGGCGGCCATCAGAGATGTCGAAGCCGCCGGACCGCCGGACCCCTCGTAATTCCCCAGCCCACGGCCCCGTAGTTTCCCGAGGTCACAGCCCGCCGCCTGCGCACTAGGCTCGGAGCGTCTCAGAGAAGGATCTCCCTGTGCCCAATGAGCACCCTAGTTGCGTTCTGCTCGCGGACGGCCATCAAGGCCTCTCCGAAGGCGTGCGCGGGCTGCTCGAGAGCGCCTTCGGAACGGTCCTCATGGTCGCCGATGAGGCTTCCCTGCTCGAAGGGGCGAGGCGGCTGCAGCCCGACATGGCCGTCGTGGATCTGTCCTTGGCGCGGCACGGCGATCTCGACTGGCTGCGGTCGGTCCGAGAGCGCTCCCCCGAGATCAAGGTGATCGTCCTCAGCGTCCACGACGAAGACAGCGTGCGGCTGGCGGCGATCGCGGCCGGAGCCGACGCCTTCGTCGTCAAACGCAATATCGCGACCGACCTCTTGCCCGCAGTCGCGCGCCTCAGGGCAGCTTCGGCGAGCCAGAGCTAGGCCCCGATGGATCTGGCGATCGACCGCTCCTGCGCGGCGAGCTGTACGGCATGACGACGCTCGCGATCATCGCGCTCATCATCATCGCGTGGAGCGCGTTCTCGCGGCCGCTCGACCGGCGCGGCATCACCTCGGCGCTGGTCTTCACGGCCGCAGGCTTCATCGTTGGCGCGTACGTCCTCGGCCTGATCCACGTGTCGCTCGAGAGCGCCATGGCCGAACGGTTCACCGAAGTGACGCTCGTGCTCCTCCTGTTCAGCGACGCCGCCCGCCTCGACTTTCGTGCCCTGCGCCACCAGCTTGGCTGGCCGAGCCGCCTGCTGCTCATCGGGCTGCCGCTGACGATGCTCGCGGGGTTCGGAGCCGGCGTCCTGGCGTTCCCCGGCATGGCGCTCGCGTCGGTCTTTCTCCTCTCCACGATGCTGTGCTCGACCGACGCGGCGCTGGGTCAGCGCGTCGTCACCGACACGTCAGTGCCCGCCCGCGTGCGGCAGGCGCTCGACGTGGAGAGCGGCCTCAACGACGGCCTCGCAGTCCCCTTCTTCCTCGTCGCGCTTGACTTGGCCAACGCGGAGTTGACGACGGGGATCACCTGGGCCGTGGTCCACAACGCTACCGACCAGATCGGCTGGGGCTTGGCGGCCGGCGTCGCCGCCGGTCTTCTCGGCGCGCTGCTCTTCCGGTTCACGGCTCGGCGCGGCTGGGTCGGCAGCGAGTGGCGGCAGATCCTGCCGCTGGCCACGGCCCTCCTTGCCTACGCCCTCGCGCTGAAGCTCGGCGGCAGCGGGTTCATTGCCGCCTTCGTGGGTGGCATGGCGTTCGGGCGCTTCTCCGGGGAGCAGGGCTCAGGATCCACCCTGTTCACCGAAGAGGCGGGTGGGCTGCTCGCGGCCGTGACGTGGATCGGTTTCGGCGCCGCGGCGATCGCCTGGGCCATCCCGCACGTCACGTGGCACGTCGTGTTGTACGCAGCGCTCAGCCTGACGGTCGTGCGCATGGTCCCGGTGGCGATCGCCATGCTGGGCAAGGGCGTCCGGGCGCCCACCGTTGCCTTCATCGGCTGGTTCGGGCCGCGCGGCCTCGCCTCGGTCGTGTTCGGCCTGCTCGTCATCGAGCGCGGCGTGCCTCAAGGTGCGACGCTGCTCGTCACGGTCATCGTCACCGTCGCGCTCAGCGTCGTGCTCCACGGCCTGACCTCGGCGCCCCTCGTGGGCGTCTACCACCGCTGGTACGAGAGCCACGCCAGGTCTCACCCGAAGGCGGAGGAAGCTGTGGCGACGACCGTGCCACGTCAGCGGCGTCATCTGGGAACCGCTGGTCCCGGTGCCCCGGGTACTTCGGCAGGAGAGTCCCCCATCGGTCGCTGAGAGCGGCGCCATGCCCACGTGACGTCACCGATCCATCTACTGAAGACGGGGGCGTGAGGGGAGACCTGGCCGCCCGGCTCACGAGCGGGCTTGTACAGATCCCCGGCGCCGCCTACGCGCCGACCGGCCGGCACGACTCCGCCAGCTTCATCATCAGATGGTTGGAGAGCACGTTGTCGAGCGTGTTGACGACCCAGTAAGTGTTGCCGTTCTCGTGCCAGGCGACCATGTGCAGGCTCGAGCCCTGGGAGAAGAGCAGGTACGTGCGGCCTTTGACCGTCCGCGTCGAGTTGGGGTTGGCGATCGCCGGCGGGTCGCTCCAGGCGAGCGCCTGCACGCCCCAGTACTCGGTCGCCCCCCAGCTGCCGCCGACGGCCGTACCGACGGCTATCGCCGCCTTGACGTGCCGCCTCTGCGGCGTCTCCACCGTGTAGGCACGGAAGGGCACGCCCGCCGTGTCGTAGCCGAGGCCGGGTGCCCAGGTCGTCGGCGCCTCGAGCGTCAGCGAGGTGGTGGCCGCGAGCGCTCTCCAGGCCGACCAGTCGTGGCCGCCGTGCTTGGCCGGCGAGGCGGCGGGCGGCGCAGTGGCCGAGGGACTGGCGAGCGGAGACGGCGATGCAGAGGCCGGCGCGCTCGCCGCCGCGCTCGAGCTCTGGCCTGCGGCGCTGCTGCTGCGGTGCGGCGCCGGCGGATGCTCGAACTGGTAGACCGCCTGGGCGATCTGCGCCTCGCTCGCGACGACGTAGTCGACGCCACCGATGACCGGCGTCGTGCCTTCGACGTGCACTTGGTAGATGCGCGACGTGTCGAGCGTCAGCGCCATGTTGACCACCGGCAGGATCTGCGCCAGCGAGTCGAGGTCGGTCGTCGTCCGCTTGCCGATCGCGTGCACCATCGCGACGACCTTCGTCCAGGTGCCGCTCCAGCGCGTCGCCTGGCGCTGCACCTCGCGCAGGAACATCTGCTGGCGCACCATGCGCGTGAAGTCGCCGGTCTGGTCGTGGCGGAAGCGCACGAAGTTGAGTGCCTGCTTGGCGTCGACGAGCTGGTAGCCGGGCTGCAGGTCGATCGACTTGAAACCGGAGTGCGGCGGGTTGTAGTAGCGGTGGTCGACCGGCAGGTAGACGCCGCCGAGCAGGTCGACCACCTTCCAGAAGCCGTTGAAGTTGATGCGCACGAAGTGGTCGATCGGCAGGCCGGTGATGCTCGAGAAAGTCTGCACGGCGAGCTTGACGCCGCCGTCGGCGTAGGCGGCGTTCATCTTCGCGTAGCCGACGCCGGGGATATCGGTGTAGAGGTCGCGCGGCAGGGAGAGCATCGCGATCGTCTTCGCCTGCGGATCGAGGCGCACGAGGATCTGCGAGTCGGAGTTGTGGCTCGCGTCGGTGCCGAGCAGGAGGATGTTCATGGGCGTGTCGGGGAGCGGATGCGCGAGCACGGTGCGCGCCTTGGCGACGGTGGCCTTCTGCTCGGCCGTCCCGCCGCCGCCCATGCCGCTCAGGTCGTGATCGACGTAGCCGAAAGCGAAGCCGGGCGCGGCGAGGGCCCCCACCAGCAGCGCGACACCGACGACCTTGACGGCCGCGCGGCGGCCGAAGGCCAGGTACCAGGTCACGAGGACCAGGAGCATGACGGCCGCGGCCGGGATGACCATCCGCGTCCAGATCGGCAGGCGGCGCAGATGCCCGGCAAAGCCGGCCATGCCGGTAAGGTCGCCGTAGACGCGGTGCCCGTAGAGGAAGGCGAACGCCGCGGCGGCGCAGAGCAGGGTCACGATCACCGCGATCGCGAGGTACGCGGGGTCGCCGGGTCGCTGGGTCGCTCCGATCGGTGCGAGGGGCGGCGCCGGCTTGCGGCCCGGATTCTCGGCCGGCTCCTTCTCGCCGGCTCTGTAGACTCGGCACTCCTGCATGCGGGGGGACGCTCCTCTCCGATCTGGTCCATCTCGCCGACGGTCGCGTGGTAGAGACTAGCCGAGATTTCGGGGCCTGTGACCTCGGAGTACCACGAGGCCGCCGGCCAAGGATGGACGGCGTCCATGTGCCGTGCGCGCGAGACGGAGAGTACAATCCGCGCGAGCGTCGGTGTGACCGTCCGGTCACACCGACGCAGCACGCCAGCACTACTGACGAGGGGGAGTGATGGCCAAGAAGACTGCTGCGGGGACGAAGGTCGCGGCCGGCGCGGCGAAGGCGGGCGCGGGCCTCATCCTCTTCACGCTGGCCGCCGGGCAGTTCCTCATGACGCTGGACACGTCGGTGATGAACGTGTCGATCGCCACCGTCGCCAAGGACCTGGGCACGACGGTCACCGGCGTGCAGACGGCGATCACCCTCTACACGCTGGTCATGGCGAGCCTCATGGTCCTCGGTGGCAAGATCGGCAGCATCATCGGCCGCAAACGGGCGTTCAGCATCGGCTGCATCATCTACGGCTGCGGCTCGATGACCACGGCCCTTGCCCCGAACCTCACCGTGCTCATCATCGGCTGGTCGTTCCTCGAGGGCATCGGCGCCGTGCTGATCATGCCGGCCATCGTGGGGCTCGTGGCCGGCAACTTCCCGCCCGGAGCCCGGGCCAAAGCCTACGGCTTGATCGCCGCCGCCGGCGCCATCGCCGTCGCCGTCGGCCCCGTGATCGGCGGCTTCATGACGACCTACTTCTCGTGGCGCTACGTCTTCGCCGGCGAGGTCATCATCGTCATCGCCATCCTCTTCCTGGCGCGCCGCGCCGCCGACGATCCGGTCGGCGTGAAGCCGAAGCTCGACCTCATCGGCGCGGTGATCTCGTCCGCCGGCCTGGCCCTGATCGTCCTCGGCGTGCTCAAGTCGTCGACGTGGGGCTGGTTCCTGCCCAAGGAGGGCGCCGCGTCGCTTTTCGGCCTCTCGCTGACCATCTGGTTCATCATCGGCGGCCTCTTCTGCCTGTGGCTGTTCCTGCGCTGGCAGACTCGCCTGGAGAGGGCGGGCAAGGAGCCGCTCATCTCGCCGGCACTCCTGCGCGTGAGGCAGCTCAGCGGCGGGCTCATCACGTTCCTGTTCCAGTTCCTGATCCAGGCTGGGCTGTTCTTCATCGTGCCGCTGTTCCTCTCGGTCGTCCTGGGCTTGTCGCCCATGGCCACCGGCGTGCGGCTGCTGCCGCTTTCGCTCTCCCTGCTCCTCGCCGCGGTCGGCGTTCCCAAGCTGTTTCCCAAGGCCAGTCCGCGGCGCGTGGTGCGCATCGGCATGCTGGCCCTCATCGCCGGCATCCTGGTGCTGATCGCGAGCCTGCAGGTCGGCGCCGACTCCTCCATCGTGTTCGTGCCCATGCTGATCATCGGCTTCGGCATCGGAGCGCTGGCCTCCCAGCTCGGCAACGTGACCGTCTCGTCGGTGCCCACCGAGAAGAGCTCCGAGGTCGGCGGCCTGCAGAACACCGCCAGCCAGCTCGGCGCCTCGATCGGCACGGCGCTGGCCGGCTCGATCCTGATCGCCGCCCTGACGGCCTCGTTCCTGGCCGGGATCGAGCAGAACCCCAACGTGCCGCAGCAGATGAAGGACCAGGCCAACACGAGCCTGTCCGCCGGCGCTCCCTTCATCTCCCAGAGCGACGCGCAGGCGCAACTCGACAAGGCCGGGGTGCCGAAGGACGTGAGCAGCGAGGTCATCAAGGAGTACAACAAGTCGCAGATCGCCGGCCTGCGCACGGCGCTCTCGATACTGGCGCTCATGGGCGTGATCGCGCTGTTCTTCACCGGGCGCATACCCCGGAAGCAGCCGGGGTCGGAGCCGGCCTCGGCGGACGACGAGCCGGCGGCGAGACCTGAGCCGGCTCTGGCGTAGGGTTCGGCCGGCGCCGGTGCCGACCCGGCGTGGCGGGGAGCCGGCGCGACCGGCGTCACGGGCGCGAACGCGAAGGGGCGGCCCTCAGGCCGCCCCTTCGCACTGCTCGCTCGTCCAGACGCGGCTCTACCGCGAATCGCGGCGGCGCTGACGCCGCTTGTGGCGCCGCCACATCAGCGCGAACTGCCCGATCACGAACGCCACCAGCGCCGTGATGACGAGCGCGAGCCACAGCGGCGCGCTGAACGTCCAGAAAAGGAACGAGAACGAGATCGTCTCCCGATTCTGCAGGATGAACGCCAGCAGCAGCGCCAGCAGCACGCCGCCGCCGATCAGGAAGCCGTTGCCGGAGCTCGAGCTCTGCGGACCGCCTTGCGATGAACCGTTTGCCATGGGGGGCCCTCCTGGGTCAGTGCCTGTCTACCCCGCGCCCCCGCATCCGTCACCTTGGGAACGAGGCGGATCGCCTCACCGACCCTTCGCCGACTCCATTCAGGCGTCAGACTCGTTGCCGGAGTCTCGTTGTTGCTGCCGCCTTGCGCCCAGGTTCTGCACCACCAGCGAGACGACGGTGATGAGGTAGAGCTGGCCGAAGACGGCCTCCGTCATGGCCATCATCTTGCCGACGCTCAGCGCCGAGGTGAAGTCGCCGTAGCCAACCGTGGTGATGGTGACGAAGCTGAAGTAGATGTAGTCGACGGCCGACGGGTGGCTGGTCTGGACGAAGAACGGCTGCCCGGCGATGAGGGCGGTCAGGCCGAACAGCGTCGCGAAGAGCTGCGCTATGAGCAGGTAGACGCAGACGGCGCCGAGGAAGGTCTCGACTGAGAGCGCCATCCTGCGGGAGAGGTGCCAGACGATGGCGATGGGTGCGACGACCACGAGGACCAGCGAGATCGCCCCGGTCATCGCGTGGGCGACGCTGTCCTGCCCGACCAACAGCGAGGCGATGGCGACGAGGCACAGCAAGGGGATCAGGGCCTCGGCGAGGCGCATCCCGCGCCGCTCCACCTGGGAAGCGCGGAGCGCGAGCCAGGTGGCGGCCGCCAGCACGAACACGACGACGACGCGGCCCCACGTGTAGTCACCGAGCGCCGCGTCGCAGAAGTACGAGATCACCAGCAGCACGAGCACCAGCCCGTAGCTGTCGGCGAAACGCATCCGCCGCTCCGGGCGCCCCTCTGCCTCGCCGTCGCTCACGCTCACCTCCGGTGTCGCGCTACTCTACCCACGCGCAGAGCCGCAGACACCACGGGAACGCTGGTCGGCCGTTACGGCTGCCGTGCCGTTGGGTAGGTGCCGGAGGGATCGCAAGCACGTCAACAGACCCAAGGAGTGAATCTATGTCAGACCAGACCGTGTTCCTCTACATCGGCGTCTACGACAATCCGGTCTTCGCCCGCGAGGACCTCGAGATCGTGCGCGACCTGCACGCCACCAAGGTCATCGGGACCTACGACGCTGCCATCGCCACCAAAGAGGCGGACGGCTCCGTGACGGTCAGCAAGTGGGAGAAGCCCACGCAGCACGGCGCCTGGACCGGCGTCGCCGTGGGCGCCGTGGTCGGCATCCTGTTTCCGCCCTCGATCATCGGCATGGCCGCCCTCGGCGGCGTCACCGGCGGCCTCATCGGCCACTTCCACGCCGGCATGTCGCGCAAGGACGTGGCGGAGCTCGGCGAGATGCTCGACGCCGGCGAGGCGGCCCTCATCGTGATCGGTCGCGACAAGCTCGACGAGCAGCTGCGCAAGGCCGGGATCAGGGCCCAGAAGCAGGTCGAGAAGGAGCTCGACGTCGACTCCAAGGAGCTCGACGACCAGCTCGGCGAGGCGGAGAAGCAGCTCTCCTAGACCTTTGAAACAGCGTTGAACGGCGGGACTCAGGGGGTCTCCGACATCCGCCCCCTGAGTCCCGCCGCATCATCCGTTGCACGCTACGGGAACCGGATGGAATACTTCCCTGTGACCGTTCGGCAACCGAACCACTGACGCGGCCGCGGGGCTCGCGAGGGGGAGGGTCTACATGCACTGGCTTGGTTTCTTGCCCTGGTGGCTGTGGGTGCCGTACCTGATCCTTTGGCTCTACGTCATGGCCACACTGATCATGGAGGACCGCGAGCCCGCGGACACCCTCGCCTGGGCGTTCGCCCTGCTGCTCGTGCCCGGCATCGGCATGATCTTCTATTTCATCGCCGGCCGCGACTGGGCCACGATCACCGAGAAGAAGAAGTGGATGCAGGACTACTACGCGCAGCTGCAGGCCGCGCTCAAGCCCTTCTTCGAGCGCAACGCGGCCGCGGAGCGGCGCTTCCGGCAGGAGTACGGCGGCACCTACGTCGAGCGCCTCGCGGACACCATGGCGCGCGAGGACGGCCTCGGCGTCGTCACCGCCGACCGCGCCGAGATCTTCCCCACCGGGCAGGAGAAGTTCAGCCGCCTCAAGGCAGACCTGGCGGCGGCGCAGAAGTTCATCCACATCCAGTACTTCATCTGGGAGGACGACGAGCTCACCGACGCGCTCACCGAGATCCTCAAGGAGCGCGTCCAGGCCGGCGTGCAGGTGCGCTTCCTCTACGACTACCTCGGCAGCAAGCACTGGGACAAATCGAAGCTCGAGGCGCTCGTGCCGCTGGGCGCCAAGGTGGCCAAGGACGTCGTCTCGATCTCCCGCCTGAACTACCGCGACCACCGCAAGATCGTCGTCGTCGACGGCGAGATCGGCTACACCGGCGGCTACAACGTGGGCCAGGAGTACGTCGACGGTGGCGAGCGCTTCGCCGTCTGGCGCGACACGCACGTGCGCGTCACCGGCCAGGTGGTAGGCGAGCTGGAAGCGCTGTTCGCGGCGCGCTGGTTCGACCAGACCAAGGAGGACGTCTGCACCGACGAGTACCTTCCGGAGCGGCCGCGCGGCGACGCGAACGCGGGCGTGCTCTGCCAGGTCATCGCACAGTCGGTCGAGGACTACTGGAAGTCGTCGCGACGTGCCCACATGGTCGCCGTCGGCAACGCCGCCAAGCGCGTGTGGATCCAGTCGCCCTACTTCATCCCCGAGGTGGGCCTCTACGACACGATGATCAACGCCTCCTTGAGCGGCGTCGACGTGCGCTTCATGATGACCGGCGTGCCGGACAAGAAGGTGCCGTTCTGGGCGGCGTGGACGTACTTCCGCCCGCTGCTCAAGGCCGGCGTGAAGGTGTACCTCTACGAGGCCGGCTTCCTGCACTCCAAGACGCTCACCGCCGACGGGCAGATCACCGCCATCGGCACGATGAACATGGACATCCGCAGCCTGCGGCTGCACAAGGAGCTCATGCTCTGGATGTACGACGACAAGCTCGCCTACCGGCAGGAGCGCCTTTTCGAGGCGGACATCGCCGACTCGCACGAGGTCACGCTGATGGACCTCGACTCGCTGAGCCTGACGGTGCGCTTCCGCAACTCGTTCATGCGGCTGCTGAGCTACTTCATCTGAGCCCATCCGAGTCCATCTGGGATACTGGCGGGCATGACCCCGGAAGCGCCTTCGAGAGCCAAGGAGCAGCGCGTCGTCGGCGAGGCGCGCTGGCCGATGGCGTTCGCCGTCGTCGCCGTCATCGTCCTGACGCTGCTGCTCCCGCACGACCTCATCACGCGCCCGCGCTGGGGGGTGCCGCTCGTCGAGGCCCTCCTGCTCGTCGCGGTGATCATCGGCGACCCCGGCAAGATCGACCGGGTCTCGCCGCGCGTGCGCGCGCTGTCGATCACCCTGATCTCGTTGCTGGTCGCGACGGCGCTGTGGTGCACGGCGCAGCTCATCGTGGAGCTCATCCAGGGAGGGCCGGCCACCAGCTCGGGCGGCGCACTCCTAGCCGCCGGCGGCATCGTCTACGTCTCCAACTGCCTCGCCTTCGGCCTGCTGTACTGGGAGCTCGACAGCGGCGGGCCGGCAGCGCGTGCTCACGGCCTGCCGGCCCATCCCGACTTCGCCTTCCCGCAGCAGATGAACCCGGAGCTGGCGCCGGAACAGTGGCGGCCGCGCTTCGTCGACTACATGTACCTGGGCTTCACGAGTGCCACGGCCTTCAGCCCGACAGACGTCATGCCGCTGCGCCCCTGGAACAAGCTCGCGATGATGGCCCAGTCGACGATCTCTCTGGTGCTCCTGGGCCTAGTGATCGCGCGCGCCGTCAACGTGCTCACGTGACCGGCGGGCGGGGCATCCGCGTTCCCGCCGGTGCGGGCCAGCCGCCGGCCGGCGTGCCGTCAGGCGTTCCGCCGGCCTTTCACCTGCTGGCGAAGCCCACGGGCTCCGTCTGCAACCTCGACTGCGCCTACTGCTTCTTCCTCGAGAAGGAGAAGCTGTATCCGGGCCAGCGCTCGCGCATGAGCGACGAGGTGCTCGAGCGCTACATCCGGGAGCTCATCGCCGCGCATCGCAGCCCCGAGGTGACGATCGCCTGGCAGGGCGGCGAGCCCATGCTCATGGGCCTGGAGTTCTTCCGCCGGGCGGTCGAGCTGGCGCACAAGTACGCGCGCCCCGGCATGACCGTCCAACACACCATCCAGACCAACGGCACCAAGATCAACGGCGACTGGGCCCGCTTCTTCGCCGAGAACGGGTTCCTCGTCGGCCTCAGCATCGACGGGCCGCGCGAGCTGCACGACGCCTACCGGCGCGACAAGGCCGGCAGGCCCACCTTCGACAAGGTCGTGCGCGGCCTCGCGGCCCTGCGCGAACATCACGTCCAGTGGAACGCGCTCACCACCGTGCACGCGGCCAACGCGGATCACCCCGCCGAGGTCTACCGCTTCCTGCGCGACGAGTGCGGCTGCGAGTTCGTCCAGTTCATCCCGATCGTCGAGCGGCCGACTGTGGACGGCGTGCCCCACGGCGGAGCGGTGACCGAGCGCTCGGTCGGACCGGAGCAGTGGGGCGCGTTCCTCATCGGCGTGTTCGAGGAGTGGGTGCGCCGCGACGTCGGCGAGGTGTACGTGCAGCTTTTCGACGTCGCGCTCGCCAACTGGTACGGCGAGCCGGCCGGCCTCTGCGTGCACTCCGCCACCTGCGGCTCGGCGCTCGCCCTCGAGTTCAACGGCGACGTCTACGCCTGCGACCACTTCGTGGAGCCGGCCTACCTGCGCGGGAACATCCGCGAGCGCCCGCTGGCCGAGCTGATCGGCGCGCCCGAGCAGCTGCGCTTCGGGCGCGACAAGCTCGAGCGCTTGCCGCGGTACTGCATGGAGTGCGACGTGCGCGTCGCCTGCCACGGCGGCTGCCCCAAGGACCGCTTCACGACGACGCCGGCAGGGGAGCCGGGGCTCAACTACCTCTGCCCCGGCTTCAAGGCGTTCTTCCACCACGTCGACGCGCCGATGCGCCGCATGTGCGAGCTGCTGCGCGAGGACCGCGCGCCGGCGGAGATCGTCGCGGAGTATGCCGCCGCCGGCACCTCCGCTGTAGATGCCGCGGACGCTTCCGCGACCCCGCCCAAGGCTTCAAGTCGATGATCATCGGGTAGCGTGTCCTGCGGCGCGCGACGCTACGCCGGCGTGCCCTGCACATGCGCTCGCGAACGAGGAGAACGATGCCCGGTCCAGTCCCTATCGAGAGGGTCCTCTGATGCCCGCAAGTCACTCGCTGGCGCACCTTCACGTGCGCTTCCGCCTGCGGCCCCTCCTGATGAGGTTCCTCGCCAACGCCTTCGCACTGGCCCTCACCGCGATCGTCGTGCCCAACATCCACTTCTCGGGCGACTACCGCATCCTCTCCTGGCTCCTCATCAGCGCCGTCTTCGGGCTCCTCAATGCCTTTCTCAAGCCGCTGATCCAGGTGGTGATGCTGCCGCTGATCTTCGTCTCCTACGGTCTCGTCGTCGTCCTGATCAACACGGTCCTGCTCCTGACGCTGTCCTGGATCTTCCCGCAGCGCTTCCACGTGCACACCCTCTTCTGGGCGCTCGTCGGCGGACTCGTGTGCGGCCTGCTCGAGGGCCTCTTCCAGAACATGTTCGGGCTCACGCCGCCGATCGTGGAAGGAGGGCCCGACGCCCTCAAGGACGAGATCGCGCAGCGCAAGCACGGCCTCCTCGAGAAGCAGCTGCTGGCGGCCACGGCCGAAGCGAGCCCCGAGCTCGCCGCCGGCCCAGCCGGCCCCGACGAAGACGCTCAAGACGGAGGCCGGCCGTGAGACGCTCGTCACTCGACAAGTTCCGCGAGGACCTCCGCCTCCAGCAGGTGTACAACACGCTGCTCCGCTACGGCTACGACGCGGTCCTCAATCGCTCGCCGCTGGTGGGCAACTTCCGCCATGCCATGCAATCCTGGACGTGGCGTCTGCCCAAGGGCTGGGAGGAGCCGGGCACGGCGGTGAAGCTGCGCCTCATGCTCGAGGAGCTCGGACCGACCTACGTCAAGATCGGTCAGATCGTCTCCAGCCAGGCGTCGGTGCTCCCGGTCGACTGGGCGACCGAGCTCGCACGGCTCCAGGACGCCGTGCCGCCGTTCCCTGCCGAGCAGGTGCGCGAGCGCATCATCGAGGAGCTCGGGGCACCGCCCGAGGAGCTCTACGCCTCCTTCGAGCCGGAGGCGTTCGCGGCGGCTTCCACCGCCCAGGTCCACCGCGCCTTCCTGCACGACGGCACCAAGGTGGCGGTCAAGGTGCAGCGCCCGCACATCTCGAGCGTCGTCCGCGCGGATCTGGGCATCCTGGAGAACGCGGCGCGCGTCGTCTCGAGCAGATCGGAGTCGGTGCGCGCGATGGACCTCGTCGGCATGCTCGAGCAGTTCTCCTCGGGGGTGCTCGAGGAGCTCGACTACCGCGGCGAGGCCTACAACGCGCTGCGGCTCACCGAGAACATGGCGAACCTGCCCGGCGTGCACGTCCCCGCCGTCTACCCGGACCTCTCGACCTCGAAGGTGATCACGCAGGAGTTTATCCACGGCGTCAAGGTCAGCGACGTGGAGGCGATCGAGAGCGCCGGTCTGGACCGGGACGAGATCGCCCGTAACGCCCTCCGCGCCCTCGTCAAGCAGCTGCCCGTCGACGGCTTCTTCCACGCCGATCCACACCCGGGCAACCTGCTGGTCGACCTCGACACCGGCGTGCTCACGTTCATCGACCTGGGCATGATGGGCGAGCTCGAGGTCCAGCAGCGCCTGCGCCTTGCCCAGCTCATGATCGTCGCCCAGCAGGGCAGCGTCGACGGCATGGCCGGGGCGCTGCGCGGGATGAGCGTGCCGTTCCGGGGAGACGTCGACGAGAAGGCCTTCCGCCGCGACTTCGCGCGGCGCGTGGGGCGCTACATGGGCCATGGCCGGGTGGTCTCGTTCGGCCAAGTAGCGAGCGAGGGATTCGAGCTGCTGCGCATTCACGGCCTGCGGCTCGACGCCGACATGACGCTGGCGGTGAAGGCGCTCGTCCAGACCGAGAGCGTGGCGCGCGCCCTCTCGACCGGCAGCGGCCTCATCGCCGAAGGCGTGCCGATGCTGATGGACCAGGTGCGCGAGGCGGTCACGGGCGAGAAGATCATCGAAGTCGCCAAGAAGCAGCTGATCGGCGTGGCCGGCCAGGTGGCGGAGCGCATCCCGACGCTCACCGAGGCGACGGCGAAGTGGCTCGACCAATATCAGAAGGGCCGCTTCGAAGTGACGGTCGACACGTCGCAGGTCTCCAAGGAAGTGCAGAAGCTCACGCGGTTGGGCCGCGAGATCGTCATCGCCGTGATGCTCGTCGGGATGCTGGTCGGATCGGCGATCGCGACCTACGGCATCGCCGCGGCCCACCTGCAAGGCGGGTTGTGGGACGTCATGGCGCGCATCGCGCCCTTCGGCTTCGTCATCTCCCTGCTCGTCAGCTTCCTGATCGTCTTCCGGCTGACCTGGCGCTGGTTCCGGGGCAGCGCCGCCGACGAGGACTGACAGGAGCCCCGGCGAGAAGCACCGCCCGCCGGGGAGGCTGACTCTGCTCCCGGCGACTACCAGAATGGGGCGACCGTGACCCGACCGATAGTCGACGAAGACCTCTGCATCGGCTGCGGCACCTGCGAAGACATCTGCCCGGCGGTGTTCAAGCTGGGCGACGACGGCTTCTCGCACGTCGTCGCCCCGAACGGCTGCGAGGCCGCCGGCTGCTGCGAAGAAGCGGCCGAGGAGTGCCCGGTGGACGCGATCTCGATCGAGTAGCGAGCGCCGGGGGCGCCCGCGCCGCCCGGCTCGCGCGAGTCGCGCCCGGCGCTCAGCCGCGCGGCGCTCCTGAGGCTTCCTTGAGCGATCCCACGTCTCTCGCCGTCGCCTGGTGCCGGCGGCGCGGCACCTGCGCAGGCGCCGCCTCCGGCGCCTGCGGGTGCGCCTCGGCGTGCGCCTCGTACCAGCGCTGGTACATGGCGACGAAGGGCACCGACGTGAAGCCGTGCAGGAAGACGCTGAGGACGACCGTGACCGCCACGGTCGCGAGCAGCGTCTTCGCTTCCGGGACGCCGCGCTCGACCACGAGCAACCCGAACACGATGCTCGCGAGCCCGCGCGGCCCGAACCACCCCATGAAGGCGATCGTCTGCAGGCGGGCGCCGCGACCGATCATCGCGATCGCGACGGGGACCATGCGCACGACCGTGAGGCTGAGTACCGCGTACAGGACGACGCGCCAGGTCACGTCCGGGCGCACTGCGCCGAGCGCGAGAGCGCCGAAGCCGATCCAGGTCGCGGCGGCGAGCAGACCGCCGGTCTCCTCGGTGAAGTAGGTGACGCGCAGCCCGTGCTCGCCCGAGGCCCGGCCGAACGCCATGCCGCCGACGAACGCGGCGATGAAGCCGCTGCCGCCGAGAGCGACCGCGGCCGCGTAGGCTCCCAGCGCGACGGCCAGAGTCAGCACCTGGCGCCAGTGGCCTTGCAGCCAGCCGCGCCCCTCGGCAAAGCGCAGCAGCGCGCCGCCGAGCACGCCGATGCCGATGCCGGCGGCGAGCCCATAGCCGATCTGGCTGGCGGCGTTGTGAAGCACGGCCGACGGCACGCCGCCCTTGAGACTCGCCGCCGAGATGTCGGCCGCGACGAGGAAGAACGGCACGGCAAGGCCGTCGTTGAGCCCGCTCTCGACGTCGAGCGCCTGGCGCACGCGCGCCGGCACGGCCAGGTCGTCGACGACCCGCTGGCCGAGCGCAGCGTCGGTCGCGCACAGCATCGTCGACAGCAGGAAAGCCGTGGTCAGCGACATGCCCGGGAACACGAGCATCCCGGCGCCGATGCCGGCCGCCATGGTCAGCGGCAGGCCGACGAGCAGCAGCCGGCTCGGCCAGCTCAGGTCGTGGCGCAGCGACCGCAGATCCAGCCGCGCCGAGTCGCTGAACAGCAGGAACGCGAGGGCCAGCTCGGTGATCCGCTCCGCCGCGGAGCTCTGGATGCTGATGTTGAGCCACCCCAGACTCGACGTGCCGACCGCGAAGCCCGCCGCGACGAAGACCATCGCCGAGGTGATCCCGCGCCGGTCCAGCGGCCCCGAGACGGCGCCGTAGACGATCAGGATCAGCGAGATGGTGAGGATCGCGATCACGCCGCCAATGATACGTCTGTGCCGCTCTGGGTAGGGTTCTCCACGGCCGCGCATCCGACCGGAGGAGAATCCATGGCCAAGCCTTTCAAGGGCGTCATCAACGTCGACATCCGCGACTCGACGCCCGACTGGGAGCCGTTCGAGTCGCCGAGGGCGCCGGACAAGGCGCCCAACGTCGTCTACATCGTCCTCGACGATGTCGGCTACTCGGCGATGAGCTGCTACGGCGGCCCTATCCCGACCCCCAACATCGACAAGATCGCCGCCGACGGCGTGCGCTACACGCAGTGGCACACCACGGCGCTGTGCTCGCCGACGCGCTCGTGCCTGCTCACCGGGCGCAACCACACGCGCAACAGCATGGCCTGCATCACCGAGGCGGCGATCGGCTTCCCTAACGCCAGTGGCACCATCCCGCCGGAGAACGGCATGCTCTCCGAGATCCTCGGCGAGCTTGGCTGGAACACCTACATGGTCGGCAAGTGGCACCTCTGCCCGACCGACGAGATGAACCTGGCTGCGCCGCGCCGCAACTGGCCGTCCGGGCGCGGCTTCGAGCGCTGGTACGGGTTCCTCGGCGCCGAGAGCAACCAGTGGTATCCCGACCTGGTCTACGACAACCACCCGGTCGAAGCGCCGAAGACGCCGGAAGAGGGCTACCACCTCACGGAGGACCTCACGGAGAAGGCGCTCGAGTTCATCAAGGACGCCCAGGCGATCGCCCCGGACAAGCCGTTCTTCCTCTACTACGCGCCCGGCGCCTGCCACGCCCCGCACCATGCGCCCAGAGAGTGGATCGACAAGTTCAAGGGCCAGTTCGACATGGGCTACGAGGCGCTGCGCGAGCAGACGCTCGCACGCCAGAAGACGATGGGCCTCGTGCCGGCTGAGACCGAGCTGCCGCCGATCAACCCCATGGGCACGACCGAGACGCGCACGGGGCCCGACGGCAAGCCGTTCCCGGCGCTCGACGTGACCAAGCCGTGGGACACTCTGTCCGACGGAGAGAAGAAGCTTTTCTCGCGCATGGCCGAGGTCTTCGCGGGCTTCCTCGCGCACACCGACCACTACATCGGGGTCCTGCTCGACTACCTCGAGTGGGCAGGGCTTCGCGAGAACACGATGGTCATCCTGGTGTCCGACAACGGCGCCAGCGGCGAAGGCGGCCCCGACGGTTCCGTCAATGAGAACCTCTTCTTCAACGGCATCCCGGACGACCTCGAGACCAATCTCAAGATGCTCGACGAGCTCGGCGGCCCCAAGACCTACAACCACTACGCCAACGGCTGGGCGATGGCGTTCAACACGCCCTTCAAGATGTGGAAGCGCTACGAGTTCAACGGCGGCACCAGCGACCCCTGCATCGTCTCGTGGCCGGCAGGCATGAAGGCGAGAGGCGAGCTGCGCACCCAGTACCACCACGCCATCGACCTCGTGCCGACGGTCCTGGACTGCCTCGGCGTCGAGGCGCCGCAGACCATCAGGGGCCACGTGCAGAGCAGCTTCGACGGCGTGAGCATGCGCTACAGCTTCGACGACGCAGCGGCCGAAGAAGCGCGCAAGACCCAGTTCTACTCGATGCTCGGCTCACGGGGGATCTGGCACGAGGGCTGGAAGGCGGTGACGACGCACCCGACGATCGCCGGGTGGAGCAACTTCAACGACGACGCCTGGGAGCTCTACCACACCGACGTCGACCGCTCCGAGCTCCACGACCTGGCGAAGGAGAACCCCGAGAAGCTGAGGGAGCTCCAGAGCCTCTGGTTCGCCGAGGCCGGCAGGAACGGCGCCTTCCCGCTCGACGACCGCTCGCCGCTGGAGATCATCCTGACGCCGCGGCCCCTGCTCGCGCCGCCGCGCAACCGCTACGCCTACTTCCCGGATACCGCCGACGTGCCGGAGCAGCAGGCGGTCAACATCCGCAACCGCTCGTTCGCGATCGGCGCGCTGGTCGACATCCCGGCAGCCGGCGCTGAGGGCGTGCTCTTTGCCCACGGGGCGCGTTTCGGTGGGCACGCCCTCTACGTCAAGGAGAACCGCCTCCACTACGTGAACAGCTTCGTCGGCATCTTCGAGCAGAAGATCGACGCTACCGAGGACCTGCCGACCGGTGAGGACCTGATCCTGTCGGCCTCCTTCGACAAGGACGGCGAGGACCCGCCCGGCGTGGCGACAGGCCTGCTCTCCCTGTACCACGGCGAGAAGAAGGTCGGCGAGGGCCGCATCAAGACCCAGCCCGGCTACTTCTCGCTCGCCGGCGAGGGCCTGTGCGTGGGCCGTGACAGCGGCGAGGCCGTGACCGACGACTACCCCGGGACCTCGCCGCACCGGTTCACCGGCGGGACGATCAAGCGCGTCGCCGTGGACGTCAGCGGCGAGCCTTACCTCGACTTGGAGCGCCAGGCGCAGGCGATGTTGGCGCGGGAATAGCGCCGCGGGCCGTCGCGGCCGCCATACGAAGAACGCCGGCGGGGCGGCCCTCGGGCCGCCCCGCCGGCGTTGCGAACGGGCGCCGACGCGGCGCCGGTCGACTTGGCGCCGGAGGGCGCCTCGTCAGTCCGTGCTCTGCGTCAGTCCTTGGTGTGGTTCTTTGCTCCGAAGGCGTGCTTGAGCTCCTTCTCCTGCTCTTCCGTGAGGTTGGAGCGCACCAGCGTCGCGTTGGCGCCGGTCACGGCGGCGAGGAACTTGTCCTCGGTGAGCTGGGAGATGAGCAGGAACCAGCCGGCCTGGCCGGGCTTGATGGAGTCGCCCATCTGCTCGAGCACCTGCTTGTCGATGCCGGTCTTGCCGAGCTTGCCGAAGAGGGCGCCCATGCCGGCGCCGATGGCGAGGCCGAGGAACGGCACGAAGAAGAGCAGGCCGAAGAGCATGCCCCAGAAGGCGCCGCCGAGGGCGCCCACGCCGACGAGGCTGTGGCCGTGCTTGACGTGCGGCTTACCGTCCGCGTCGCGCACGACTTCCGCGGCGTCCTGCAGCTGGACGATCATGTCCTTCTGCATCTCCGCCAGCTTGACGCCGAAGCGGTCGGCTTCGACCTCGTTGGGGAAGCCGAGTACCATCAGTTCGCTCATGCTTGTCTCCTTCGCTCTTGACTGGACTGCCGCCGGCAGTTGCCGGCGGCGTGACCGTGTGGTGCCGTGACGGGCATACCCACCGCGGTCCCGACATACGCGCGCCCCGCTTCCGGATGGTGGCCGGCGGGTACGGCCTGCGCAGGGCCCGAAGGACCGCGCGCAGGAGACAGACCATATCACCGGGAACGTGGTGAGGCAGGCGGGGCGGTGCTGCAAGAACCAGCGGGCCGGGGGAGCAGATGGCGACGGACGTGAAGAAGAAGCGGGGCCTTCCGGTACCGCTGCTCGAGGGCCTGCTGCCGGTCGGCAAAGGCAGGGTGCCGGCGGAAGTGATCGCCGGCCTCACACTCGCGGCGCTCGCCATCCCCGAGGTCATGGGCTACACCAAGATCGCCGGGATGCCGGTGGTCACCGGCCTGTACACGATCCTCGTCCCCTTGGCCCTGTTCGCCGTTTTGGGCTCGTCGCGGCACCTCGTCGTGGGAGCCGACTCCGCCACGGCCGCCATCATGTTCGCGGCGCTCACGCCGCTCGCCGCCGCCGGCTCGCCGCAGTACGTCGCCTTGGCCGGGATGCTGGCCATCATCGCCGGCGCGTGCCTGCTGCTGGCACGCATCCTGCGTCTCGGGTTCCTCGCCAACTTCCTCTCGCGCACCGTGCTCATAGGCTTTCTCACCGGCGTCGGCATCCAGGTGGCCTGCGGGCAGCTCGCCGGCATGTTCGGCTACGCGAAGGCCGGCAAGGGAGCCGTCGCCGAGTTCCTCAACTGGATCGGCGACCTCGGCCAGACCAGCATCACGACGCTGGCGGTGTCGGCCGTCGTGCTCGCCGTGATGGTGCTCGGCGGCAGGCTGGTCAAACGCGTGCCGTGGGCGCTCATCGCCGTGGTCGGCGCCATCGTGGCCAGCGCCGCGCTCTCGCTCTCGGCGCACGGCGTGAGCATGATCGGCACCGTGCCCGGCGGTCTGCCACATCTGGGCTGGCCGAGCATCCCCGCGGACGACTACGCCAAGCTTGCCACCGCGGCGCTCTCGATCTTCGTCGTCATCCTGGCGCAGAGCGCGGCGACGTCCCGGGCCTACGCGGCCAAGTTCGAGGACGACTTCGACGAGAACGTCGACCTCGTCGGCCTAGGCGTCGCCAACCTCGGCGCCGGCCTCACGGGCACGTTCGTGGTCAACGGCAGCCCCACGAAGACGGCGATGGTGGACGACGCCGGGGGCCGCAGCCAGCTTGCCCAGCTCGTCACGGTGGCCATCGTCCTCGTGGTCCTCGTACTGCTGACCAAGCCCCTGAGCTACCTGCCCGAGGCCGTGCTGGCCTCAGTCGTCTTCCTCATCGCGATCAAGCTCATCGACGTGGCCGGCCTGCGCACCGTGCTGCGCCGGCGCCCTGTCGAGTTCGGCGTGGCGCTTGCCACGACCGCCATCGTCGTGGGGCTGGGCGTCGAGCAAGGCATCGTCCTCGCGATCCTGCTGTCCATCGTCGCCCACCTGCGCCACAGCTACACGCCCTACGACCGGCTTCTGGTGCGCGTGGAGCACAAGATGTGGAAGAGTCTGCCGCTGGAGAGCGGCGCCCAGGCACGGCCGGGTCTTCTCATCTATCGCTTCGGCGCGAGCCTCTACTACGCCAACGCGAGCCGCTTCGCGGACGAGGTACGGCGCCTGCTCAAGGAGGCCACGGAGCCGGTGCGCTGGTTCTGCCTCGCCGGCGAGACCATGGACGACCTCGACTTCACCGGCTCCACCGTCCTCGCCAGGGTCCTCGCCGCAATGACCAAGGAAGGCATCACGTTCGTCGCCTGCGACATCCAGAAGCCGGTGCTCAAGGAACTCGAGCGGGACGGCCTGCTGGAGACCATCGGCGCCACGCACATCTTCGGCGACACCGACGACGTCATCAGGGCCTACAAGTCGCAGGTGCTGGGGGAGGCCCCGAACGCTTGACCTCACGCGGGCGAGCAGACACGCTGGTCCGCGACAAGTAGCTTCTATCCGGGGGGAGTGCTCATGGGGTGTTGTCTGCTGGCGTTCGTAGGGAGCTTCTTTCCCCGCCTCGCCTTGGCGCTGATGTGGATCTTCACGAACTACGTGGACCGCGCCTTCAGCAGCTTCATCTGGCCGCTGCTGGGCCTGATCTTCCTGCCTTTCACGACGATCTTCTTCTGCCTCGCGTGGAACCCGGTCACGCACGGCGTGCACGGGGCGGCGTGGGCCTGGGTCGTCATCGGCTTCCTGTTCGACATCATGTCCTACGGCAGCGGCGCGCGCGGTCAGCAGCAGCGCTCGGCGGCCTGACGCTCGGCTGATTCGGCCACAAATCGCGCGAGGCGGGCCGCCGCACGGGTGGCCCGCCTCGCCCCTGCTGTTTCCGGGCGGTCACAGAGTGGGTAGGCTCAGGCGCGACCGCCGCCACTGAGGGAAGGAAGACCCCACGACCACCTCCGAGCTCTTCTCCGCCATCCTCGTGCCGGCCCTCGTCATCGCCGTGAACCCCGTGCCGATCATCGCCTCCGTGACGCTGCTTTCCACGCCTCACGGCAAGCGCAACGCGCTGTACTTCATCGCCACGGTGGTGCTCCTCATGCTCGCCATCGGCTCGGCCATCATCTTCATCGTCGGCCAGTCCAGCAGTTCGTCGACGAGCTCCGGGGGCTCGGCCGTGACCCTGGCGTTCGGCATCATCTTCCTCGCCGTCGCCGCCCAGCAGTGGCGCACGAAGCCCGAGGAAGGCAAGGATCCCGGATGGATGAAGGCGCTCGACAAGGCCGGGCTGGTCGCCGGGGTGGTGCTCGGCGTGTCCCTCACCAACTACGCCCTGCTGACCAACGGCGTCGAGAAGATCGTGAAGTCGGGCCTCAGCTCTTCGGTGCAGTTGAGCGCGCTGGTCGTCTTCACGCTCATCGCCACGTCCACGATCATCCTGCCGCTGCTCATCTTCCTCGTGCGGCCGGTCTGGGCCAGGAAGGTGCTCGGCGGCTTCCGTGATTGGCTGATGAAGCACAACCGCGTCATCCTGATCGTCGTCTTCGGCCTCATGGGCCTGCTGTTCACCATCCAGGGAGTCACCGCCCTGCTCAAGTGATCGGCGCTCCGCACGGCACCCGGCGGCGCGCGTCGCCAGCCACGTGCAGACCACCGTGACGATCCCCAGATGGCCATCCGGCTCGACGACGAGGCTCACCCCGTCAGGAGCCCGCACATCACCGCGGCAGGTCTTCACCAACCCCGCGCTTCGATCGCGTTGTCCATCTCGTGTCCTGTCTGCGGACGTGCTGCAGAGCTCGTAGGGTTCCCGCCTCCCGGCCGGTCGTTGCCGCGGGCGGCTGCGCATCGAGCAAGCCGTCTCGAAGGCCGACGCAGTTCAGTTCCAGTATTGTTAGATTGTCAAACTGTTTGCGTGTAGTATAGTTCTTGGAATCAAAGAACGAGTACCCATGGACTCGGGACGCGTCTCGCTCACCGCGGAGGGATCATGGCCAAGGATGAAGATAAACGCGAAGCACTGATCACGGAGGTCGGCCTGGAGCTCGAGGAGCTCCGCCAGGCCGCCGACCGGCTGGACGAGGTCGTTGCGGCCCAGTTCAGCCTCAACCGAACGGACCTGCGCTGCCTCGGCGTGCTCTACCGCCGCGGCCGCGTGACGGCCGGCGAGCTGGCCGACGAGAGCGGCCTCACGCCGGGCGCGATCACCACCGTGCTCGACAGGCTCGAGCGCGGCGGCTACGCCAACCGGGTCGCGGACCCCAACGACCGGCGCCGCGTGCTCGTCATCTCCACCGTGGCGACCCGAGAGATCGGGGCGCGGGTGTACGGAGAAGTCGAGGTCGCGGGACGCACCGAGCTCGACGGCCACAGCGCTGACGAGCTCGCAGTGATCCGCGACTACCTGCGGCGCACGCGCGAGGTATACGAGACCCAGGCCGGCGACATCGTCGGACAGGCGCCGGAGGCGCAGGCCGCGGCCGGCGACGGCGACGGCGCGGCCCTGGCGTCGGCACCGCTCGGAGGCGTCACCGCCGGCCGCCTGGAGTTCACCAAGGGCGCGTCCGCCGTGAAGATCCGCGCCGATGCCGATCTGCAGGACCTGTACCGCGCCACGTTCGAGGGACCGGCGCCGGACGTCAGCGTCAACGGCGGCACCGTCGCCATCCAGCAGCGCCGCCGGCTTCTGCCGTTCGGGAGGACCCAGACGGCGGACGTCGCGCTCAATCCCGCCGTGCCGTGGAGCGTGTCCCTCAAGGGCGGCATGTGGCAGCTCACTGCCGATCTACGGAAGCTTTGCCTCGCGTCCCTGACGGTCGGCGGCGGCGCCAGTGACGTGACGCTCTGGCTCCCGGTCCCCGTCGGCATCGTCAGCATCGTCGTCTCGGGCGGCGCCAGCAGCGTCAACATTCACCGCCCTGCGGGGGCCGCGATGCGCGCCGCCATCAGCGGCGGCGCCAGCCAGCTCGACTTCGACGGCCAACGCGTGGGCGGCGTCGGTGGGCGCAACGTCCTCGAGTCGCCGGGCTTCGACGCCGCCGCAGACCGCTACGAGATGCGCTTCTCGGGGGGCGCCAGCCACGTGACGATCGACACGTTCTGAGAATCGACCCCGGGCGGGCCCGCGGAAGGCCGGCTTCCGCCGCCTGATACGCACAGCACAGCCGAGCCGGCTTCCGCGCCGCTCGCTGCGTGCGATACGCTCCCCTGATGGCTGAGCCGCACACACCGCTCCCCTGGGAGCACGCAGGCATGCGCATCGAGGGCGGGCGCCTGCTCGTCGCGGGACGCGACGCGGAGGCGCTCGCGCGCGAGCACGGCACGCCGCTGTACGTCTTCGACCTGCGGCGCATCGGCGAGCAGGCCGGCGCGCTGCGCGCAGCGCTCGTGCGCGCCGGCCTCACCCCGCGCGTCCGCCTCGCCATGAAGGCCCTGCGCGACGAGCCCGTCCTGCGCTACTTGCGTGGCCTCGCCGCGCCGGGCGCGCCCGCAGCCATCGGCCTCGACGCCTGCTCGCCCGGCGAGGTAGAGCACGCGCTCGCCTGCGGCTTCCTCCCCGAGGAGATCAGCTACACCGGCACCAACATCTCGGAGCGGGACCTCGACGTCCTCGCGCCCCTCGACCTGCATCTCAACCTCGACCTCATCAGCCAGATCGAGCGCGTCGGCCGCCGCTGCCCCGGACGCGCCATCGGCCTGCGCATCAACCCGCGCGCCGGCGTGATGCGCGGGCACGCCCAGAGCCTGTACGCCGGCGCCAAGCCCACCAAGTTCGGCATCTACGAGGAGGACCTCGAGCGCGCCCTCGCCGCCGCCGAACGCCACGCGCTCCCCATCGACACCGCCCACTTCCACCTCGCCAACGGGATGCTCGACAACGAGCTGCCCGCCTTCGACGAGGCGCTGGCCACGGCTGCACGCCTGGTGCGCCGCCTGATCGAGGCGGGCTGCCCGCTGGAGGAGGTCAACGTCGGCGGCGGGCTCGGCACGCCGCTGCACGAGGGTGAGCGGCCGCTCGACCTCGACGCCTATGCCGGCCTGCTGGAGCACCACTTCGGCGACCTGGGGGTCGCGATAGGCGCCGAGCCGGGTGAGTTCCTCACCAACGAGGCCGGCGTGCTCCTGGCCGAAGTCGTGACCGTCGAGGACCGTGCCGGCACGCCGTTCGTTGGTCTCGATTGCGGCTGGAACGTGCTCAACGACCACCGCATCTACGGCCGTGAGCTGGAGTTCGTGCTCCCGGCCCGCGCCGATAAGTCGCCCATCCGCGCCGACGCGCCGTCCTCACAGGACGTCACCGTCGCCGGCCACATCAACGAGGGCGACGACGTGTTCGGCGAGGGCGTGCGCTTGCCGGATGTCGCCGAAGGCGACATCGTCGCCCTCGTCAGCATCGGCGGCTACTGCCACAGCATGTGGACCGACCACTGCGGCCGGCCGCGCGCCGGCGCGGTCTTCTTCGCCGAGCGCGCCTGACGGCCGTCTCCTTCGCCTTCAGGCCCAGCTTTCGCGACCGGCCGCCACCCCACGCCCGGCGGCCGGCCTCGTCGAGCTGCGCGTCGTCCAACGCTTCAGAGCTTCGCCGACCGGGCACCTCCCGGGTGAAGGAGGTGATGGACATGCCAGTCCTCACACGCAGCAGGCAGGCCATCCGGGTGGCAGGCGCAGCGACCGTCGCAGCGCCCTACGTGCGCGAGGTGGCCACCGATCCCGAACTGCGGGAGGCGGCGCGGACGAGCTTCCGCTCGCTGGCCCGCGTCTACGACGAGATGGCCGCAGACGCGCGCCTGCGGAACTTGGTCTTCGACAAGGCGCGCCAGACTTCGGCTGCCTCAGTTCTGGAGGCCGTCGGCCGCCGCCGGATCAGCGTGTCGCCGCGGATCTTCGGCTGGGGCATCCTGGTCACGGGGTTTGCCGCAGGCGCCGTGGCCCTCTTCGCGATCCTCGCCTATCCACGCTCCCGCAAGCGCATCACCCAGGCTGTCGGCGACGCCCGCCAGGGCGTGGTCTCGCTGACGGGCAGGGTAAGGAAGCGGACTCCCGGCTCGATGAAGGAAGATCAGGAGACTATCTTCTCCGACGACAGCGAGGTCCGCGAAGCCGCGTAGCAGTCGGGTCCGGAAGGCCGCGCAGCGGCAGGATCCGGCGAAGACGACGCGGCACACTGCCGCCGCGGCCCTTCGGCCGCGGCGGCAGTCTTGCGTCTGCCGGCAGATGGACGTGTGAGCGCGCCGGGGTTGCCGTGCTCCTCTCGTGGAGGCAGACTCGGGTCACGCACTCGCGAAGGAGCATCGTTGACCGACTCGCGCGATTGGACCGGAGTTCTGGCCGAACTTGAGCAAGCCGGCTGGCGGGCGCGCGTCGTGCCCGTGGAGCGCCTTGCCGAGGTCGATGCCCGCTTGCAGCGCGAGTTGTCGTCCGGGCGGCTGGCCGCAGACGTGGCCGCCCGCATCGCCGCCGACTTCGGCTCGGAGCCGGAGACCGGCGTTCCCGCGCTGGGCGGCGCCGGCCCGGAGGCCACGCCGCCACGCGGCGCGCCGGCGCCCTCGCCGCCGGCTCGCTCCGTGGTCATCGGCGCCAAGGCGCGGCCGCTCACTCAAGGCGCGCTCACGGTCGGCGGCGAGCGCCACGTCGTCGTCGTGCCGCCACACTACGCAGGCTACTACTCCGTGCCGCGCGAGCTGGTGGCGGCGGTCGCGGCGGCGCTGGCCCCCGGCGGCTTCGCCGCCGCGGGCTTCTCGCCGCCGCTCAAGACCTTGGCTGCTTGCGCCGGCCTCGCGAGCTACGGCCGCAACAACATCGCCTACGTCCCCGGCCTCGGCAGCTACCTGATCTTCGGCGCCTGCCTCAGCGACGCGCCGCCGCCGGACGACGCGCCGTGGGTCGAGCCACAGAAACTGGAGCGCTGCGAACGCTGCAGCGCCTGCCTGCGGGCCTGTCCGACCGAGGCGATCGGCGCCGACCGGTTCCTCCTCCACACGGAGCGCTGCCTCACCTGGGTCAACGAGGACGAGGCGCCGTTCCCGGCCTGGGTCGATCCCGCCTGGCACACGTGCGCCGTCGGCTGCCTGCGCTGCCAGCAGGTCTGCCCCGAGAACGCGGTCGTGGAGCTCGCCGTCGCCGCGCCCGAGGAGTTCGACGAGGACGAGTCCCGGCTCATCCTCGCGGCCACCCCCTCGTCGCTGCTCCCCCCCGCGACCGCCGCCAAGCTCGAGCGCTGCGGCCTCGACTACTCGCCGGCGCTCATCGCGCGCAACGTCGCCGCGCTGCTGCCCGGCTGACTTCGGCCGGGCCGGCAGCGCGGGCGCGCTCTCGCCGCGCCGGCCCGCCACCACCCGCCGCGCCGATGTTGCGGCCGCCGCTCCCCGGGGAACGCTCAAAGTACTGGGGGAAGGAGCCACCATGGACCATCCGATCGTCCTCGGCTACGACGGCTCGACGTGCTCGGCGGCGGCGCTCGACGAGGCTCTGGCGCTCGCCCACGACCTCAAGGACTCAGAGATCCTCATGGTCTACTGCCATGAGCCGCCGCCCGGGCTCGCCTGCGCCCTCGATCCCACCTGCGCCGCGGCCAAGGAACTGCGCGACTACGAGTCCCGCGTGGTGGACGAGGTCGAGCCGCTGCTCGAAGCGGCGGCGGCGCAGGCGCGCCAGACGGGCGTGCGCACCGAAGTCGTGATGGCGTGGGACGAACCGGTGCACGCGCTCATCGAGGTGGCGCGCGAGCACGGTTCCCACATCATCGTCGTAGGGTCGCACGGCGAGAGCGCACTCTCCGGCGCCCTGAGCCGCAACACGCCCTACGAGCTGCTGCACCGCAGCACTATCCCGGTGATGGTGGTGCCGCACCGCGTCTAGCGGCGGCCGCTGATGAGGGCCAGCGGCGGCACGCGGCAGGCGCCGGTCCGCGCCGCTCTGGCAGTGCCCGGCGTCGGTCAGGCGGTGCCCGCGCCGCGCCCGAACTGGCGCACGCAGGCGACGGCGGCGCGCCAGCCGGCGAGCATCCCCTCCCGGTCCACGCCGGCGTCCGGCTCGAACGTGCGCTCGGCGTGCCACAGGCCCAGGGCCTCGGCCTCGTCGCGCCACACTCCGGTGGCGAGGCCGGCGAGCAGGGCCGCGCCAAGCGCCGTCGACTCCTTCTGCGCTGCCCGGGTGACGGGCAGCGCGATCACGTCGGCCTGGATCTGCATCAGCAGGTCGTTGGCCGTGGCGCCGCCGGCCGCGCGCAGGTGGTCCGGAGTCAGGCCGGCGTCCGCGACCACGGCGCCGAGCAGGTCGGAGACCTGGAAGGCGATGCCCTCGAGCGTGGCGCGCGCGATGTGCGCGGCGGTCGTGCCGCGCGTCATCCCCATCAGCGCGCCGCGGGCGTGAGGATCCCAGTGCGGCGCGCCGAGGCCGGCGAGGGCGGGCACGAAGTAGACGCCCTCGCTGCTCGCCACTCCGCCCGCCAGCGCCCCGACCTCGGCGGCGCTGGCGATGATCCCGAGGCCGTCGCGCAGCCACTGCACCGCCGCGCCGCCGACGAACACGCTGCCCTCGAGGGCGTAGGTGCGCTTGCCGCCGCGCTGGAGCGCCACCGTGGTCACGAGGCCCTGCTTCGACTCCACCGGGCTCTCGCCGATGTTGAGGAGCAGGAAGCAGCCGGTGCCGTAGGTGACCTTGGCCATCGCCGGTCGCACGCAGGCCTGCCCGAACAAAGCAGACTGCTGGTCGCCGACGAGGCTGGCGAGCGGGACGGTCACTCCGGCGGCGGACACGCGGTCGCCCGCCGTGCCGCCTTCGAGCACGGCCGCACCGATCTCCCCCACCACGGCGCTCGTGTCGCGGATCTCCGGGAGCAGGGCACGCGGCACGCCGAAGAGCGCGAGCAGCTCGTCGTCCCAGTCGCCGGAGCGCAGGTCGTAGAGCAAGGTGCGCGAGGCGTTCGTGGCGTCGGTGACGTGCAGGCGGCCGCCGGTGAGCTGCCAGGCCAGCCAGCTGTCCACGGTGCCGAAGGCGAGCTCCCCGCGCTCGGCCCGCTCCCGGGCGGCGGGGACGTTGTCGAGCAGCCAGGCGACCTTGGTGGCCGAGAAGTACGGGTCGAGCAGCAGTCCGGTCTTGCGCCGCACGAGGTCCTCGCAGCCGCTGCGGCGCAGCTCTTCGCAGCGCGCCGCCGTGCGCCGGTCCTGCCACACGATCGCCGGCGCGATCGGCAGCGACGTGCGCCGGTCCCAGAGGATGGTGGTCTCTCGCTGGTTGGTGATGCCGACCGCGGCGATTCGCCCGACAACCGCGCCGCTGCTGCGCAGCGCTTCCGCGGCCGTCTCGCGCTGAGCCTCCCAGATCTCGAGCGGGTCCTGCTCCACCCACCCGCTCTCCGGGTAGCGCAGCGCGATCTCCCGCTGGGCCATGCCGAGGATCCGCCCGTCGTCGGCGAACACGATCGCGCGCGAGCTCGTCGTCCCTTGATCGAGCGCGAGGACGACCCGCCCTCCGTCCGTCTCTGACATCGCTCCACCCCTCCCAGCCGCCGTCGCCGCCCATGATAGCGCGGCGGTCGCCGGAGCGGCCACGCCGGGAGGACCAGATCGTGCGAGGCATGACGCGGGCGGCCGCCGAATGATGCATGTGCAGCGCTTCACATGGGTACGTTCAGACTTGGACGGGTGACGCACGGCAGTGCGCCTGACGCCGGTGGAAGGAGCCACCATGGGCTGGAGGAAGATCCTCGAGAAGGAACACCGTCTCATGCTCGAAGTGGCGGACGCCTCGGACAAGGAGTGCGCCCACATCGAGGCCACGGGCGAGGCGCGCATCGAGCTTGTCGGCGAGATCATCGGCTTCTTCCGCTACTTCTGCGACGGGCTCCACGACCCCAAGGAGGACGGCCTCCTCTTCGCGCGCTGCCACAAGCGCGGGATGACCAACGACGACGAGCCGCTGGAGCAGATGCTCGGCGAGCACGAGTGGTGCAGCGGCGAGCTCGACTCGCTCGAGCGCAGGCTCGAGCGGCTCGAACCAGGGGACCGCGAGGCGGCGCTCGTCTTCGCCGCCCACCTGCGCGAGTACGTCAGCGTCCTGCGCTGCCACGTGGAGGTGGAGGAGACGGTCTTCTTCGACACCGCTCAGCACTACCTCACGGAGGAGGACCGGCACCAGCTCACCGAGGAGTTCGAGGCCGTGCATTGGGACGAGGTCGAGGAGGGCGTTCTCTCTTACTGGGAGGACCTCGCTCACCGGCTCGTCGCCGCCGAGAACCAAGTCTGACGCCGGCCGGGCCCGGCGGCTCCGCCGCCGGGCCCGGCCTCACCTCCGGGCGGGCTCGCCCGGTATCACGCCCAGGCGCCCTCGCCGTCCGCCAGATAGGCGTGGATGTCGTCGGCCGCTTTGCGCGCCGCGCCCATCGCCAGGATCACGGTCGCGGCGCCGGTCACGATGTCGCCGCCGGCCCACACGCGCGACACGCTGGTGCGGCCTGAGTCGCTGAAGGTGCGGATGTAGCCGCGCTCGTTGCGCTCCAGGCCGGGAGCGTTCTCGAAGAGCGCCCGGTTGGGCCCGGCCCCGACGGCGACGACGACCATGTCCACGTCGAGCAGGAAGTGCGAGCCGATGATCGGGATCGGCCGTTTGCGCCCGCTCTCGTCCGGCTCGCCCATCTTCATGCGTACGCACTGCATCTGGCGCACCCAGTGCTGCTCGTCACCCATGTAGGCGACCGGGCTGCCGAGATAGCGGAACTGCACGCCCTCCTGCTCGGCGTGCGCGATCTCCTCCTCGCGCGCCGGCATCTCCTCGCGCGTGCGCCGGTACACGACCGTCGCCTCGCGCGCGCCCATCCGCAGCGCCGTGCGCGCGCAGTCCATGGCCACGTTGCCGCCGCCGACCACGGCCACTCGCGTCCCCTTGGGCGCCGGCGTGTCGTACTCCGGGAACAGGTACGCCTTCATGAGGTTGACGCGCGTGAGGTACTCGTTGGCCGAGACGACGTTGCAGAGGTTCTCGCCGGGCAGCCCCATGAAACCGGGCAGCCCGGCGCCGGTGGCCACGTACACGGCGTCGAACCCGAGGTCGAAGAGCTCGCCGAGCCCGTAGAGCTTGCCGACGATGCTGTTGAGCTCGAACTTGACGCCGAGCCGGCGCAGGTTGCCGGTCTCCGCCTCCACGATGGCCTTGGGGAGTCGGAACTCGGGGATGCCGTACACGAGCACACCGCCGGCCTTGTGCAGGGCCTCGAAGATGGTGACGCTGTGGCCCAGCACGCCGAGGTCGGCGGCCAGCGTGAGCCCCGCGGGGCCGCTGCCGACCACCGCGACGCGCTTGCCGGTGCGCGGCGCGCGGCGCGGCAGCTTGACCTGGTCGGTCTCGCGCTCGAAATCGGCCGCGAACCGCTCCAGCGCGCCGACGGCGAGGGCCTCGCCCTTCTTGCCGAGCAGGCAGACCTCCTCGCAC
>Ga0118677_10003182_pt1 | contig 31614 bp, 31 predicted proteins | sample AliMusrvi5mmetaG_FD_86154 | JGI IMG/M metagenome (GOLD analysis project Ga0118677, IMG submission 86154) | reverse complement strand
GGCAAAAACGGGGGGGGTCGGGGGATTATCGTTCATGATGAAAGAGCTGCGCCTCGCAAAATAACAGACAGAAAAAAGACGGCCGAACGATGGGCGTCCGTCGATTTAAGGTGTGTCCTATGCGCAAAAATCGCACATAAAGCAGTGACATCGAAAAGCACTTGGGCAACAATGAATAAATCGTCAACATCACCAGTCCATCTCCATCAACTTATGAAAAACATACCACTCCGCCTTCTGCCGGTTTCGCTTGTCTTATTTGGTCTTAACTCCTGCGTCGTGGCCCCCGGCCCCGCCTACGTCAGAACTCCGGGTGTCTCGGTGGAGGTCGGAGCCGGCCCCGCAGAGGTGGTCGATGACGACGTCGAGATGGGGTACTGGGGCCCCAATGGCGAGTTTTCCGTCGTGTTCGTACCTGGTTGGACGCGCGACTATGTTTACTATGATGCCTACGGTCACCGCGACCGCCACGGACGCTTCGACCGTCACCACCACGAAGCGCATCATCGCGGCGGCGAGAGCCGGAGCAGGGGCGACAGCACCCACCACAGGGAAAGCACGACCCGGAGCACTCAGAGCTCCACTCACCATGCCCCGCCGCCTTCAGGTGGCTCTTCGTTCAAGACCGCTCAGAAGGCCGCCCCCGCAGCCCTGGGCAAAAAGGGCCCACCTCCTGCTCCTGTGAAAAAGAAGGACCAGCACTAGCCGACCCTGACCCCACGTGATCTGGGTGTTGAACCCCCCGTCATGACCACTGTGTGTCGCTGCATCCCTCGGGGTGCAGCGACACTTTGCGTCAAAGGATGCCACTCGCACACATTGGCGGCGGCGCTCACTGCTTGCTTGCCCGTTTGCACTGTGCCTGCGACAATGCGGCTTTCGCGTGACAACTACCGACAGCCAGAACGTGCGATTCGCCGTCACCACCTCCGTGGTGGTGCACGCTCTGCTGCTGCTGGTGCTGGCCTGGATCATGGGAATGGAGACCGCTGCCCGCCTGTCCGAAGCGCGGCAGGCAAAGGCAACGGAAGTACCCAAAGTGGCGTTGCTGTTTCCCGAGCAAGTCATCCCCACGCCAGCTCTGCGGCCCAAGTTGAATACCCAGCAGTATATTCGCACCTCGGAGAACGAACCTGCCACCAGCAAGCCGGTGAGGAGCGACTTCATCAGCGATCGCAACACCAAGGCTGCTTCCGAGGTGGCACCGTTCCCGGATGGCGACAAACCCATGCCCACAAGCCTCGGCGGGGCGCGGCCCACCCGGGAACTCGTCAATCGTGAGCACCATGAAGGCAAGGTCGCCGATGGCAGCACTGGCAAACCCGCCCCTCCTCCGCCCGCCGCGATCAAACCCAGCGTGACCCCTCGGCAACCGCGCGAGCCCCTGACTGTGCCGCAATTGAAACCCCGGGAAATGGCGAAGGCCGATGCTCCCACGGTGGCCAAGCTTATGGAGGACATGGACAAGGAAGGCGGGCGCATGGACGCCACGAAGCTGGCGGTCCGGGACAAAAATGCCGTGCCCGCCGTGGCAGCAAACCCAGCCGCAGGCCCTGAGGCCGCAACCGCAGCCGAGGAACCGAAGCACGTGCCGGAGGCCTTCTCACCAATGACCCGCACGGCCAAGGTCAAGGGTACCATCACCAGCAAGGGAGCGGCAGCGGTGGATGCCGAAGCCAGTCCTGTTGGCAGGTTCATGCGCAGCGTGACAAGTGCGGTGGAAAAAACCTGGCACGAGTACCGGCACCAGCGCGGCGAAGCCGTGACCGAGGGCTACCTGAAAGTGAGTTTCTATGTGAACCGCGAAGGGCATGTGGACGATCTTAAGTTCATCGAGAAGTCCGGCAATGCGCTGATGGACAGCTTCACGCTCGATGCGATTCTTCACGCGGACATCGCCCCCATTCCCAAAGACCTGCTGCCGCTGCTCGATGACGGGCGCTTTCCGGTCGAATACGAGATCATCATTCAATGACCAGCCTCCTCCTGCCCCCCTCCCTCGCGGCTGCCAGTCCCGGCGGCCTGCAACTCCTGACCGAAACTCTGCATGCCGGTGGCTTCATCATGCTGCTGATCATCCTATGTTCCATCGCCGCGCTGAGCGTGAGCATCATCACCTGGCTGCGCATGCGCGAGCGCCTGCTGCTGCCTGTCGGCGTGACCAACCAGCTTCGCTCGCTCGCCTCCTACGCGGCCAAAGGCGACATCACCCCGCTCCACCATTACCTGGAGAATGACGGCTCCATGCTGGCCCGGCTGGGAATGCTCGCCGTGTGCGGTCTCTACAGTTCGAAAGCCGAGTGCTCCGAAGTCTGCGCCGCCAAGGCCCGGGAGGAACTCCACAAGCTGGACCGCGATCTGCCGTTCCTCGAAGTGATGGTCACGGTCGCGCCGCTGCTCGGCCTGCTGGGCACCACCGCCGGCCTTGTCGGCATGTTCTCCGCGTTTGGCGACGGCGGCGACGGCGGGCCGGACACCGCAGCCGTGGCACGCGAGATCGGGGTGGCCCTGCGCTGCACCATCGCCGGTCTGTTCGTGGCGGTCCCCTCGGTGGTCGCCCACACGCTTTTTGTGCGGAAACTGGATGGCATCGCCATGCAGATCGAAAGTCTCCTGCAGGACACCATCCAGACCTTTTACCAGCTCTTCGAAGTGCAACGCACCCCCAGCGACAATCCATGAGCATGAACCTGCGCCCGCATCGTCGCCCAGTACCCATGATCCCCATCGTCTCCTTGATCGACATCATGGTGGTGCTCTTGATTTTCGTCGTCGCGAACACGACCTTCAACAAGAGGAAGACGCACATGGAGATCGCGCTGCCCACTTCGAAGAGCATGGGGGCCGCTACGAGCGCCCAAGATCAGAGGATCATCCTGGCCATCACCAAGACCAACGAGATCTTCCTTGATGCCGCCGCGGTGAAAATCGACAACCTCGCGCAGGCGCTTAAAACCTTCCGCACCGGCAGGCCGGGTGCCAAATTGGAACTGCAAGCCGACACCGCCACCGCCCTCGGCACGCTGGTGAAGGTCTGGGATGCACTGCGCGACGCCGGCATCCCCATTAACGAAGTGCCCGCACGCATTCAGCGAACAGAGAAGTAGGACACATCCGCTTCCACTCCCGCCAGTTCGCCTGGAGGTTCCGCCCGAAGCCCTCGGACAGGTCGCGCACCTTCGCCAAACGGGTCAGTTTTCTGGTATTGGGTAAAAACTGGGCTGGTTTCTCCTTCCTGGGACCCGTTTCGAATACGCGTCAACTTCTGGCACTCGATCTGCACTGGCGGGTTGAGTCGCCGCAAAGGCTCGTCTAGTGTCGCGGTTCTGCTCTCCTGGCAGCCTCTCAAAGCCCCCCCAACTTCCGCCTACCATGCCCAAGTTCATCGAAATGCCCAAACTCAGTGACACCATGACCGAGGGAACCCTCGCCAAATGGCAGATCAAGGAAGGTGACGTCATCAAGCAGGGGCAGCACATCGCCGATGTGGAGACGGACAAGTCGATGATGGAAATGCAGTCCTACTATGACGGCACGGTGATCAAGGTGATCACGCAGGCCGGTGGCAAGGTGAGTCTGGGAGGCCCCATGGCCGTCGTCCTGGAAGAAGACGAAGAGAAGCCCGCGAACCTCGATGAATTGATCGCCGCCGCCGTCGCGAAAGGCAGCAAAGGGCCAGCCCCTCAAGCCGAAGCCTCAAGCCCAGCTGCCTCCCGTGGCAAGACGGCCAGCAGCGCCTCGGGTTTGAAGCTGCCCCCCGGAGCCCCCTCCCCCACCCGGCGCGTGGCAGCATCAGCCGCCAATGGTGTACGCGTCAAGGCATCGCCTCTCGCCCGCAAAGTCGCCGAGGAGCGTGGCGTTGACCTTTCCCGTCTCACCGGCACCGGGCCTGGAGGCCGCATCATCCGCAGCGATGTCGAAAGCGCCCCGGTCGGTGGTTCCGCCAGCCCGGCGAAGGCCGTCCAAACCATCCGTCCCGTCGCCGGTCCCGACGACGAACGCGTGGCGGTGAGCAACATGCGCACGATCATTGCGGAACGCCTGCTGGCGAGCAAGACGCAGATCCCGCACTTCTACCTGAACATCGAAGTGGATGCCGCCCCGCTGATGCAGTTCCGCGCGCATCTGAATGCGACGAGCGAAAAGACCGGCGGCAACAAGTACTCCGTCAATGATTTCATCCTCAAAGCCGTGGTGCGCGCCGCCCAGGCCGTGCCCGCCATCAACGCCGCATGGGATGGCGACGCGATCGTGAAGTACAAGAACGTGGGCCTCAGCGTGGCCATCGCGGTGGAAGACGGGCTGGTCACGCCGGTCATCAAGGACGCCAATACCAAGACTCTGCTGCAAATCAGCGAGGCGGTGAAGGACCTCGCAGGCCGTGCCAAGAGCAAGAAACTGACGCCCGACGAGTACGCAGGCGGCACCATCACCGTGTCCAATCTGGGTGCCTTCGGCATCGACACCTTCAGCGCGATCATTAACCCTCCCCAAGCCGCCATTCTTTCCGTGGGCTCGATCCGCAACGTGCCGGTGGTGGGCGACAAAGGCGCGATTGTCGCCGGCCAGCGCATGTGGATCGGACTGAGCGGCGACCACCGCGTGGTCGATGGTGCCGTGGCTGCCGGCTACCTCGCCGAGCTGCGCAAACTGGTCGAGAACCCCGCCTTGATGCTGATTTAGCCAACGGACGGCTCGCCGTTCAACTGCACCCACGTGGCACCCCAGCCGCCGTAGTTTGCGGCGGCGGGCCAGGTCCAGGATGCCACACCCGGAAGCTTCTCTAGCACCCGGTGCACCCCTTCGCGAAGGGCTCCCGTGCCTTTGCCATGGATCACACGCACCGTGAGGATGCCGCGCTTCCGGCACTCCTCAAAGTAGTCGGGCAGCAGCTCACCGATGTCGCCCGGCCGGAAGGTGTGCAGGTCCAGCTCGCCCGTGATGGGGAGTTCAACCTCGTCGGGTATCTCATCGCCGCTCGTTGCCACCCGGTACTGAACACCTCCCGGCATCACCTTCCAGCCCGCTTGTGAAATTTTTCACAAAATCGTGTTGCCGCTGTTCCAGGGGGCCGGATACTCGTTTCCCTAGCCCCCACCTGCCCGCCATGCCCACCGTTACCCGAGAGATAGAAGCCCTCGACCCTGCCTCGAGAGCGGCCCTCCAGCTTGAAGCCAGCGAGGAGACCAGTACTGACATCGTCGGAGAGAAGCTTGTGCTCAATATGGGCCCTTCCCATCCCGCCACGCACGGTGTGCTGCGGCTGGTGCTGGAACTGGACGGCGAAATCATCACCAAAGCTGATCCGGTGGTAGGCTACCTGCACCGCGGTGATGAAAAGATCGCGGAGAACATGCACTACAACCAATTCGTGCCCTACACGGACCGGTTGGACTACCTGGCACCGCTGGCCAACAACGTCGCCTATGTCATGGCCGTGGAGAAGCTGCTCGGCTGGGAATTGCCCGCGCGCGGCCAGGCCATCCGCGTCATGTGCTGCGAAATCGCGCGCATCTCCTCGCACCTGCTGGGCGTGGGCGTGTACGGCATGGACGTGGGGGCGATGACGATTTTCCTCTACACCTTCCAGCAGCGCGAGATCATCTACAACCTGACCGAGCAGCTCACCGGCGCGCGCTTCACCACCAGCTACACCCGGGTGGGCGGCCAGACCCGCGACCTGCCACCACATTTCCTCAGCGACCTGGCCACGTTCCTCGACGGTCTGGAGCCCGTGCTCGAGGAGGTGGAAGGCCTGCTCAGCCGCAACGCCATCTTCATCGCCCGCACCCAGGACGTCGGCATCATCAGCAAGGAAGACGCCATATCCTACGGCTTCACCGGCCCGAATCTGCGCGGCTCCGGCGTCGAGTTCGACATGCGCAAAAACCACCCGTACCTCGGCTATGAGCAGTACGAGTTTGATATTCCGATCGGCACCAAGGGCGATTGCTACGACCGCTACCTCGTGCGCATGGAAGAGACCCGGCAGAGCATCCGGATTCTGCGCCAGCTCATCAAGAGCTTCCCTGGCGGCGAGATCAACGTGGCCAACCAGAAGGGCTTCCTGCCCAAGAAGGAAAACGTGCTGATGAAGATGGAGGAGCTGATCCACCATTTCATCATCGCCACCCAGGGCATCGACGTGCCGCCCGGTGAAATCTACTTCGGTGCGGAGAACCCCAAGGGCGAACTCGGCTTCTACATTCACAGCAAGGGCGGCGGCGTCCCCTATCGCCTGAAGATCCGCGCCCCCAGCTTCGTGAACCTGAGCATCCTGCCCAAGGTCCTGAAGGGCCACACAATCAGCGACCTCGTAGCCATCCTCGGATCCCTCGATTTCGTCATGGGCGAGTGCGACCGGTAGGTCGTTTTCAAAACCCGTCCGCGCTGCCCGGAATCCGTGGATCATGCACGGGAACGAAGGTGCCGGTGGCAGCATCAAACATCACGCACTGGCAGGCGCCAAAGCCTTTGGAGCGCTCCAGGGTGTGGCCCAGGGCTTCGACCTGTTTGAGCGTGTCGTCGCCGAACGCGGCTTCGATTTTCAGCGAATCCGGCGCCCACTGGTGGTGGAAGCGTGGGGCGGCAAGAGCTTCCTTGGGACCCATGCCCAGGTCGATGATGTTGCTGATCGCAAGCAGCGTCTGCGTGATGATCGTGGGCCCTCCCGCCGCGCCGACACTGAGCACCGGCTTGCCGTCCTTCAAGACAAGGGTCGGGCTCATGCTGGAAAGCGGGCGCTTGCCCCCGGCCACGGCATTGGTTTCCGCCCCGATGAGTTTGAAGGCGTTCGGCGCGCCTGGCTGCGCGGAAAAATCGTCCATCTGATTGTTCATCATCACGCCCGTGCCGGGAATGATGACTTTGGAGCCGAAAGCGGTGTTGACGGTCTGCGTCATGGCCACCCAGTTGCCCTCGGCATCGGCGGTGCTCAGATGCGTGGTGTGCTTGCCAAACACATCATCGTGCGGTCTGGGCGGTGTACCGTGAGCGGGTACGATGGTTGCCTTCGTGGGATCAATCCTGCCGGTGAGTTCAGCAAGATAGCCCGGTTCAATCAGGCCGCGCGGCACGGGGGCAAAGTCAGGATCGCCGAGCCAGAAGGCGCGGTCGGCAAAGGCGAGCTTCATGGCTTCCGTGATGAGATGGATGCGCTTCACCGTGGGCAGTTCCTTGATCTTGAAGGCCTGCATCATGCCGAGAATCTGCGCGATGTGAATGCCTCCGGAGCTGGGCGGCGGCATGCCGATGATGTCGTAGCCACGATAGCGGGTGTGCAAGGGCTCACGCAGCTTCGCTTCGTAGTTCGCGAAGTCCCCGGCGGTCATGATGCCGCCATTCGCCGCCATCCAGGCCTGCGTCTTTTGGGCAAACTCGCCGTGGTAGAACCAGTCGATGCCGTGCCCTGCCACGGCACGATAGGTGGCTGCCAGATCCTTTTGCACCAGCACATCGCCCTTCTTCAGGGGCGAGCCATCGGCCTTGAGCAGCACGGCGGCGGACGCGGGGAAGAGCTTCAGCTTGTCCGCCGTTCCCACCAGCTTGCGCTCGTACCCTTCGTCGATGGGGAAGCCCTTCTCCGCGAGGTCAGCGGCGGGGCGCAGCAGATCGGCCAGCTTCAGCTTGCCGTGCCTTTTCAGGGCCAGGTCGTAGGCTGCCAGCGCTCCCGGCACGCCCGAAGCGAGGGCTCCTGATTTGCTCGCCTCCTCGTCCAGTTTGCCATCGATCACGAACAGGTCACGATGAGCTCGGGCGGGGGCCGTCTCGCGACCATCAATGCAAGTCACAGTGCCGTCCGCGGCATGGATCAGGATGAAGCAGCCGCCACCCAGGCCTGAATTGTGCCCGTCAACGACGCCCAGCGTCAGTGCGGTGGCGATGGCGGCATCCACGGCGTTGCCACCGCGCCTGAGCGCCTTCACGCCTGCGTCGGTCGCAAGTGCATTGACCGAAGCGACTGCGCCGTGTTTGAAATCACCGCCCTCTGCGGCCAGGGCCGCTTGAAGGGCGAAGCAGCCCAGCGAGGTGGCCGCGATCCATGCTCTCATGCTACGAGATACTCGTCACCGATGGCGAAAATTGCGCCAGGCCTGCTGATAGGTGAGCACGATGGCCACCATGCCGGCGACCAATGCGAGCAGCCGCGCGGGCTCTGGAATGGGCGCAGACAATGCCTGTGCGGCCATCGGTGTCTGAGCGGCGGACGCGGCATCAGCACCTGATCCTGAACTTGCCGCACTGGCCACCACCAATGCTGCCACGAAACACAGCGCGCAGTAAAAAAAGGTACGCCAAGTCATGCCAGATTTAGATACGCCGCAGATTTCATTTGAAAAAAAAATATCGAAATCCCTCCCGGTTGAACATCTTATTCTAAACTTTAATTTATGACATGCCCTCCGAATACTGTGGAGACCTCGCCGAGACAGTGATCAGGACCGCCCAGGCTTAGATGGCTTCCAGCTTGCAGAAAGGCGAACTCGCGGTCCATTACGCGCCCTTTCGTCCCCTGCCCTCTCTATGACCACCGGATCCTCACCCCGCCCCATTCTTATCGGTCTTGCCGGACTCGGCAACGTAGGCGCGGGAGTGTACAAAAACTTGAAAAAAAATGCCTCCCTGATCCAGCAGCGCACCGGCGCCTCGCTGACCATCGGGAAAATCGCCGTGCGCAACCCGCACAAGGTGCGTGAGGTGGAGGTGCCCGTGGAAATGATCACTACCGACTGGCGGGAATTGATCAGTGACGACTCGCTGGCGATCATCGTCGAACTCATCGGCGGCACCGGGGAGGCATTTGACTTAGTCAGCGCAGCCTTGAAGGCGAAAAAAATCGTCGTGACCGGCAACAAGGCCCTGCTGGCCGAGCGCGGCAAGGAACTGTTCGCCCTGGCCGAGGAATGCGGGGTGCCGATCTATTTTGAGGCCGCCGTCGCCGGGGGCATCCCGATCATCCAGGCCTTGCAGGAAGGACTGGTGGCCAACCATATCAAGTCCATCCACGGCATCATCAACGGCACCTGCAACTACATCCTCAGCCGCATGTCGCAGGCCGGGCTGAGCTATGCCAGCGCGCTGCAGGAAGCCCAGGACAAGGGCTTTGCCGAGGCTGATCCGTATCTGGACGTCAGCGGCTGGGATGCCGCCCACAAGGCCATCATCCTTGCCTCCCTGTCGTACGGCTTTTGGATTCCCCAGGAAGACGTGCATGTGGAAGGCATTGAAGGCGTGAGCATTGAAGACATCGAATTCGCCCGCCGTCTGGGATACACGATCAAGCTGCTCGCCGTCATTCGTGCCGATGAAGAAGGCCTCATTGAGGTGCGGACCCAGCCCTCGCTGGTGCCCAACCACCATGTGCTGGCCTCGGTGAACGGCTCGTTCAACGCTGTCGTGGTCAATGGCGACATCGTCGGCGAAACGCTGTTCTATGGCCGGGGAGCGGGCCAGGACCCCACCTCCAGCTCGGTGATCAGCGACCTTTGCGACGCCGCCGCGAGCCTCATCTACGGCTTCCGCCACAGCGGATTCGTGCCGATCGGCCTGTATGGGAAGTCCAAACCCATAGACCAGACCGTTTCCCACTACTACCTGCGCCTGCTGGTGACCGATGAGCCGGGAGTGCTGGCCAACGTCGCCAGCGTGCTGGGAGCCCGCAGCATCGGCATCTCCTCCGTGATCCAGCCCGAAGACCTCGAGTCCACGACCGGCACCACCTCGCTGGTGCTGATGATTCACGACGCCACCATGGGCCAGATGAAGGAAGCCGTGCAAGCCATTCAGGCGCTTGAGGCCGTACGCGAGAAGCCCTCCTGCTTGCGGGTGGAGACGCTGGGGTAAGCGGGTTGGGCTGCGCCAGCGCTGCCTTCGCTCATCACGGCTTCGACGCGTGCTTCAGAATGAAATCCACGACCGGTTTCGGATCATCGAGACCGTGCGGATGGTGCCCGATGCCGGGCTTGTGGACGACTTGAATGTGGCCTCCTAGCAGCCGGTAGCGCTGCTCGATGATGTCCGAGTTCTTTTCCGGCAGCACCACATCGTCGGCATCGCCGATGACGTGGATGATCGCCACCTTGGATTTGGCCAGCGGTGCCAGGGTGTCGACAGGGTTCCCGGCATAGGCGAGCGCCTCGGCATCGTCCTTGAAGCCATAGGCCTTCATGATATTGGCCCACTCGACAGGGCTGCCTTTGCCGTACCCCGGGACTCCTTTCACGACCTTGAGATCGCACAACGGCGCATCGCCGTAGATCACCGCCACATCCTCCGGGAACTGCGAGGCGAAGCGATACGCGTACATCCCGCCTCGGCTCAGGCCGATCAGCGCCGCCTTTGGCGCCAGGCCATGCTCCACCAGCAGGTCATGGAACGCCTTGAAATGCTTCACCGCGTCAGGACAGCCGAAGGTGTTGCCCACGACGATGTGGACGTGGTGAAAACCCGCCGCCAGCAACTGCGGCGCGGCGCATCGATCCGTGAAGGCATCGGGAAACTCCATGCACCACGACCACGGGTGGCCGGGCAGCGCCGTCTTCGGCTCCACGACCCAGGCCGCACAGCCGTCGGCCTGAAACTTATGCCGCTTGAAGCCGTGCCATACGTCAACGGTCCCGACAGGAAAAGAAACCTCCGCGCAAGCGTGGCTCGCCAGGGAGGTGAAGAGAAACAGGAAGGTGAGGATCACTTTCATGCCAAGGGGTGCTGTTGGGGTGGGTCACTGCCAGGGAAAACTGGCGACGCAACAACGGGCTGCAAGGGAGTGTTGTTAGGCCCCTTTTGATGCCTGGAGATGGACAAACAGCACCGCATGATCGGTGACTGCTGGACAAACTATAGCCAGCCGTTTTCCACAAACTCCGTGACGTTGTAGATCCGGGGTTCAAGCTCGTGGGATTGGATGGCGGCTACGATCCGGGCCACGCCAGCGGCGTACGGTGCCTTGTCAAACACACGCGTCTCAAGGGTGAGGCTGGTCTGACCGTCCTGGATCTCAATGTGGTGGTAGGCATGCCGGGACAAATGCTCCTGGGGTATGCCCAGCACCTGGGATTGTTCGACTGGGTCTCTGACCGACCGGATCTCCGTGCTGGGCAGGCCAAGCGAATGAGCCACGGTGACAGCGGTTCCCGGTGTGGAGGTCTTGGCGGCCTGGTGCGACTCGGTGAGCCGAACCTGGCAGCCCTTGAAGAGGTCTCCGCTCCTGGCCATCATGACCATGAACTTGAGCATGAGGACGTTGGTGTTCGGACACAAAACGACGGGAACGCGGACCTCACGGTTAATGATGGCGGATCCCGTGGCCACCTCAACCAAGGGTGAACTCGTCCGCTCGCAGAAGGCAATCACCTCGTCCAGCTCCCTGCCTGACCCGGCGTGAACGACCACAAAAGGGCCGCCGGATTCACTTCGATCCACCCATCCGACCACCTTCAGGGCAAAAGCAGCTGGAAGGAGGCTCAGAAGCTCCCTGGCCATTAATCCGGCTCCGACCACGATGATTTCCATGTCTCTATACCCTCAAAGCTGCTCTCCGAGATCCTTCTCATCGCTGGCCGGGTTCATTGGCGCCGGCCAGATGTCTTCGTCCTATGCCAGCGCATCCGCCGCCATGGCGGCGTTGCCGATGATGCCGGCGTCGTTGCTGAACTTCGCAGGCAGAATTTGGAGTTTTTCCCAGACCACGGTGCTGAGCATGGACTGCACCTTCCGCTCGAGCGGTTCGAACAACAGGGGCCCTGCCAGGGCGACGCCGCCGCCGATGACGAAGGCATCCGGGTTCAGCAGCCAGGCAATATTGGCCAGCGCAGTTCCGAGCCAGTCGGCGATTTCGCCCCAGATCTGGCGGGCGATGTCATCGCCCGACTGGGCGGCGATGGAAATGGCTTTGGGCGTGCACTCTTCCACATCCTTGTCGATGCCAGCCTCGGCATACCGCTGCACGGCGTGTTCGGCGATCTGATTGTTGCCGATGTACTTTTCGAGGGCGCCCAGGTTGCCGTAGTGACCGGCCGTGCCATCGCAGTCGATGCTCATTTGGCCGATTTCGCCGGCGCTGAAGGCACTGCCGCGGAACATCTTGTTGTCCAGCACCAGCCCGCCGCCGACACCGGTGCCCAGGGTCAGCGCAATGACATTGCGCAGTCCGCGCGCGGCACCGTAGCGCCACTCGGCATAGCACATGGCGTTGGCATCATTCTCAACCACGCAGGGCAGCCCGGTCTTTTCGGACAGGATGGCCTTGAGTGGGATGTGCTTCCAACCGGGGACGTTAGTAAGCTCATGAACGAAGCCGCGGTCATAGTCCACCAGCCCCGGCACACCCACGCCCACCGCCGCAATGGCCGGATAGGTGGTGCGCAGTTTCGCGACGCGGGCCGCCATTTCGGTGACCAGGGCCGTGGGGCCCGGATGGGCGGCAGTGAGGATCGGCTCGTCCATGTGGATCAGGTCCGCGCCCCGGCAGACGCCGAGCTTGACCGAGGTGCCACCGAAATCGATGCCAATGGAAGTGAGGGTGGAGTCGTGCATGTCAGGTAAGCGGGACCGGAAGGGCGGCCAGATTTCCCACCAATCGCAGCCCATGCAAGGTCAAATCGGGGTCCACGACCTGCACTTCGCCCAAGCCCTCGACAATCCACTCCGAATCGCCACCGGTCGCAACGATGGCGGCCTGGTCACCGTGGGGCAGTTCCCGGCGGATGGCTTCCAGGATGCCGCGCACCATGCCCCGATAGCCGACGGCGGCCCCCGCCAGGATCGCGTCTTCAGTGCTCTTGCCGATGGCGCTGTCCGGCGGGCGCAAGGTGACCAGGGGCAGCAGGGCGGTGCGTTCGTGCAGGTAGTCCGTCATCAAGCGCAGGCCGGGGGCAATGACGCCGCCGATGTAGGCATGTTCCTCGGACAACACGTCAAAGGTGACCGCCGTCCCGAAATCGATCACGATCCCTGGCGCGCCCGGCTTCGCGTACAAGGCACTGAGCGCGACCGCATTGGCCAGCCGGTCAGGACCGATGGATTGCGGGTTCGGATAGCTCACGCCGATGCCGAGCCGTCCATCATGCTTCAGTTCGACCAGAGTGGGTCCAAAGAATTCCCTCAGCACCTGCGTGGCGGCAGGCACCACGCTGCAGGCCACCACCCGGTCAAAGGTCCAGTCGCCAAGAACATCGCGCAGTGATTCAGCCGAGAGTTCACGGGTGCCCGTTTCGCGCCGCCCCAGCAGAGCCTCGCGCGAGGACTGGGCGAACTTGGTCCGGCCATTGCCGACGTCGATAAGAAGGTAGTCAGATTTCATGCGGTTACGGGCTTTTCCTTCCAGAGCAAGGCCAGGGACACCACGCCGAGCAATGGTGCGAGCCCGGCGCAGGCCATGCCCATGTCAAAGCTGTGCGTCCGGTCAATCACTGCGCCAAAGGCCGAATGCATGGGCGAGGTGATCGCCCAGACCCACATGCTCATCAAGCCTGTCAGCTTGCCCACGTGGTGATCGGACAGGTCCTGCACAAAGCTGTAATAGCAGGGGAAAAGACCCAGCGCGCCCATGCCCACCAGCAGGATCACCACCACCAGGGGCCCGCCCTTGCCCAGCCAAGGAATGAAAACGGCGCTGCATGTCAGCAGCGTGCACACCTGATACACCCGCCGCTTGGCCATGTGCGCGGTCTGCTGGAAACGGCGCACCAGCCAGAGCGAGAAGACCCCTGCAAGGATGCAGCCGATGTCGCTGGAAACATAGTAGAGGGAGGTCAGGTTGCGTACTTCATCCTCCCCATAACCCCGCCCTTCCTGGAGGAACTTGGGCAGCCACACGCGGAACAGATGCCAGCAGGTTTGCGCCCCCACGATCAGCATGGCAATCGCCCAGAAACGCCCGCTGCGCAGAATCGGCAGCAAAGCCAGGGCCGGCCCGTCTACAGTCACGGCACGGGAAGAGTGCAGATCGGTTTTCCGAATGATGATGAACCACAGGACAATCCACGCCATACCGGCGAAACCCACCATTTGAAACGCCCCGCGCCAGGAGGCGACATCGTTCGTCAGCATCAATTTCAACAGCTGCGGCGTGATGATCGAAGCCACGGAGGCACCGCTCTGCACCAGGCTGTTGCCCATGGTCCGGTCTTTGGCGTCCAGGGTGGCGAAGGTCACCTTCATCGCACACGGCCAGTGCCCCGCCTCAAACAAGCCAAAGATGATCCGGCAGACCAGCAACTGTCCGAAGGTGCCGGTCCAGGCGGAGGCCACGGCAGCCAGGGACCAGCCCAGCAAGATCACTGGATAGAGCCAGCGGACGGAGAACTTTTCAGCCGCGAAGCCAAACAGCAGTGACCCCACGGCGAAGGCAATCCCGAAGCCCGTTTCCAGGTGCCCGTACTGGGCCTGCGAGAGCGAGAACTCGGTGGTGATACGCGAAGCCGTGTTCGCCATCGTCTGGCGATCCATGTAATTGATCATCGTTGCCAGCAACAGCAGGCCGCAGATCCACCATTTTCGTTCAGGCAAGCGCATATCCCCTCAGTTTGGCGACGAGGCGGCACCCTGGCAAGGGGACAAAGGGGCGGATAGTTCCCGGTTTGGATCGTCCTCGTTCTCGTCGTCGTACTCGATGCCTTGGGGTTTGAGCAGGTCGGGAGGTTTATCGGTTTGCCGGTTTATCGGTTGGGGGGAGACGTTCCTGGTTCAGGGTTGATGTCGCCGCCGCTCCACCCTGCGGGCAGCGTTCGCTGTCTGTCTCGCTCCACTCGGCTCCCGGTTTGGATTGTCCTCGTTCTCAATGCCTCCCCCGAACATCGCATTCAAGCGATGCCTCAACCATCCCGGATGAACACCCACTTGCCATGCCTGCACCATTCGCCTATACTGCCTGCATGATTAAGCAGCAATACACTATTCGCGCCGTCCCTGCCGCGATTGACCGTGCGTTGCGGCGGCGAGCCAGGCAGGAGGCGAAGAGCCTCAACGCCGTCGCCGTCGAAGCACTCGCCCGGGGCCTCGAACTGGAGGCGAAGCCCGTCGAGCATACCGACCTAGACGCCCTGATCGGCTCATGGCAGGAAGACAAGGGGTTTGACAGCGCCATCGCCGATTTTGAGCGGGTGGACGAGGAAGCTTGGAAATGAACATCGCACTGGATACCAACGCCTACAGCGACTTCATGCGCGGCGAACCTGCGCGGGTCCAGATCATGCGCTCGGCGCGCCAGCTTCACCTGCCGCTCATTGTGCTGGGTGAACTCCGTGCCGGCTTCGCCGCCGGGAGCCAGGAATCCACCAACGCCGCGAATTTGCAGCGTTTCCTTGGCAGCTCCCGCGTTTCCATTTTGCTTCCCGATGAGCAGACCACGCATCACTACGCGCAGCTCTACCTACAACTGCGCCACAAAGGCGTCGCCATTCCCACCAACGACCTCTGGATTGCCGCCCTGGTCGTCCAGCACAACCTCGTCCTCTGCACCTCCGACGCCCACTTCCAGCACCTGCCGCAGGTGGTGAAGTGCTGAGCGAGGAGCATCGCGTGCCCCTTATCCCCTGCCTCACGCCCCTTCCATCACCGGCGGCATGGCATCGGCGAACGGCACGGCATTGTCCTTCAAGCCCTGGATCGTCTTCGCACGCAGGGACTCCACCTGGGCGCGATGCCCTGGCACGCGCGCCAAGTTGTGCAGTTCCTCCGGGTCCGCCTCGAGGTCGTAGAGTTCCTCCATTTCACCGGCGGTGAGATTGCGGATGTACTTGAAGCGGCCCTCGCGCAGCATCACCCACCACGGCACCTGGCCATCGTGCTGCATGTCTTTCATCTTTGTGGGGATCGGCAGCGTGTCCGCGCCGTAATGATCGCCGGTGTGGATCATGAGGGTGGGCGAATCAAAGGTGGCGTGTTCGGGATCGAGAAGCAGCGGCGTCATGTCGCGCCCGTGCATGGTCCATGGCGGCTCCATGCCGGTGAAGGCAAGCATGGTGCGCACGAGATCGGGCGAGTTCACGGGCTGGTGACTGACCTTGCCCTGCGGCAGGCGCGAGGGCATGGACACGATCATCGGCGAGGCGATGTTAGCATCGTACGGGGCGAGCTTGATGCTGCAGCCGTGCTCGCCGAGCGCGAACCCCTGGTCCGCAGTGTAAATGACCAGCGTGTTGTCGAGCTGGCCGCTGGCCTTCAAGGCCGCCATCAGTTTGCCCACACCCTCGTCCAAGGCCAGGTTGCACTCGTTGACCTGCTCCACCCATTGGTCGAGCGACTTGCCGCTTTCGTCGGCATCGAAGTTCGTCGATGACTTCTTCGCCTTGCCTCGCACGGGCTCGCCGTCCTTGCCTTTGTGGAAAGCCTGGGTCCTTTCCAGATAGGCCGGCTTGTCGGGTCGCGGACCAAAGATGTCAGCCGGCACGTCGGCTTTGTGTCCCGCGAGCTTGCCCTTGTGGCGGTCGGCGGGCGTGGTGGGGCCGTGGATCGCGCCATAGCAGAGCCACAGGTACCAGGGCTTCGCGGCATCGCGGTTGGCACCGTTGATGTAATTAACAGCCAGCTTGGTGTAGGCATCGGTCGAGTAGTCGCCCAGCGGTTCGTCCTTGCCGTTCACAGTGACGATCTGCCCGGTGTAATAGTTGCCTGCATTCTCCGGCTTGCCGGGGCGGTTCCACACGACCTGATAATCCCAGTCGCGCCCGAAGCCGGTGTCCACACCGGTGTGCCACTTGCCGATCTGGGCGGTCTGGTAGCCGTGCTTGCGCAGCTCGGCGGGCCAGAACCGGCATTGCGCGGGATCATACGCGCTGCCGGGATACTTGCCCTCCATGCGCATGGTTTGCACTGCCGGCTGCAGGAGGCCGGTGAGCATGGCCGCGCGCGAGGGCATGCACCACGCGCCGAGATACGACCGATGAAAGCGCACACCACTGGCCGCCAGCGCATCGATGTTCGGCGTCTTCACCCACTTGGGCGCTTCGGGATAGCAGCCGATCGTCTTGTAAGGCTGGTCATCGGCGAAGATGAACAGGACGTTGGGCCGTCGCTCAGCGGCGTGAACGGCGAGATTCATCAAAACGAGAGCGAGGGCAAGGCAGCGCAGCATGCGCATGACAACGTCCCCGCCCCGTCCGCCTTTCGATCAAACGTCCCGGCAGCGCTTCCAGCGGCGTGCACACGCGACTACTTGGCAGCGGTCACCGGCAGCGGTGCTGGCTTCGCTCCCTTTTGCACGGCCCAGAGATAGCTTTGCGAGCAGACAAACAGGGTGCCGTTGGCGGCCACGGGAGTGGCGTAGGCGCTGGAGCCGAGGGTGACCTCGGAGACCACCTTCAGTTGCTTGCTCGCGGCAAGGGTGACGAGCTTCTTCTTGGTGCAGACGAAGACTTTGCCGTCGGCCACGAGCGGCGTGCTCCACGTCTCGGCCTTGGTGTCATAGACCCAGTAAGGCTTGCCGGTTTTCTCGTCGAGGCAATGGACGTGGCCGGCGAGGTCGGTGGCGTAGAGCAGGCCGTCGCTGATGGAGACACTGGCGATGCTGCGCTCGATGGCGTCGTAGGTCCAGACACGTCCGCTGTGAGTGACATCGCCGGTCTTGGTGGCGTCGATGCAATTCAAGATTCCGCGTCCACGCCCGTGCATGGGGTCCTGGCCAATGGTGCAGTAAACCCGGCCCTCGTGAAACACGGGTGACGCGATGATCTCGCTGGGGCCGAGGAAGGTGCCGTCGTCCGTGTTGGTCGTGTATTTTTTGCGCTTGTCACCGATGTAATAATTGAAGGGCTTGCCGTCGCCCAAGGGATCCCGGTAGTTCGGCGGGACGCAGTCGTAAGACCAGACCTTCTTGAAGTGGCCAGGCTCGGATGGCATATCCTTGAGCGCCTCGAAGGCATAGCAGATACCGTCGCCACCGCCAAAGAAGACGAGCTTTTTGCCGTTCACCACGCCGATCGTGGGCGGCGACCAGAGGCAGTGCCACATGCGGTGGCCGAGGTCTTCAGTATCGGTGGCGAGCAGTTTGCCGGTCTTGGCGTTGAGCGCGATGAAGCTCGGTGCGTCGGGCCGCAGGCAAAACGTGTGCTCGTGGTTCACGCCGTTGGCGGAGGTGCAGTAAAGGATGTCGCCATCCACCAGCACGGAGCAGGCGGCCACGTCGTGCGGGCAGATGTTGAGTTCTTTAACGAGGTCGTATTTCCAAAGGATGTCGCCGTCGGTTTTCTCAAGCTCGGCCGGCGGATTCTTGTCGCCCGCAATGTAAGCACCCTCATCTTTGAACGGCCCGTCGTTGCCGTCGGCCTGGCCTTTGACATCAAGGCAGATGATCTCGCACGAACTGGTGACCACATAAGCGCGATTGCCGGAGACGGCGGGCGACGAGCACACGCCAAGATTCTGCTGACCGTAGTGCGCATTCTCTGGCAGCCGCTCCTTGGACCGCACGGGCACCGCCAGCCGCCAAAGCGTACGTCCGGTCTTTTCATCAAGGCACCACACCATGCCGCCCTTGGTGCGTTTCAGACGGGTGTCGCCCTGCAAGCTGGCATCATCAGTGCCGACAAACACGCGGCCGCCGGCCACCGTCGGGTTGCCGCAGATGAGATTGCCGAGCTTGGCGACCCAGCGCACGTTCTCGGTCGTGCCCGGCAGCATCCCCTCGCCCGTCGGGGATTTCTCGCCTGGTCTGAAGGTGTCGGGCAGGCCCGTCTCCGGCGAAACCATGTTGCGCCCCGGATCCGTTCCTCCCCATGCCGGCCAGTCGCCGGCCTGGGCCGACGCCACCGCCAGATACATCGACATCGTCACAGAAAGAAAGGTTGAGCAGGTCATAGTCACAAGTTCCGAAACATTGTATCGTTAACAGCAGCGTGAACGGCGCGACTACATCCGTTCCTTCAACTCGTCTGACGCCGCCCATGAAGACTCTCCGTGCAAACAAACTCATCCTGGGGCTCGCCGCAGTGGCTGGCGCAGCAGCCGCGCTCGCGGCCGACCTGCCGACGGCGGCGGAATTCCAGGCGAACTGGCCGCGCTTTCGCGGCCCCGGCGGTGCCGGCGTTTCCGCGCAGGGCGAAGTGCCGCTGACCTGCGACCTAAAAACCGGGGCGAACATCGTGTGGACGGCCGCCGTGCCCGCGGCCGGATTCAGCTCGCCTGTGGTGTGGGGCAGCCGCGTGTTTCTATCCGGCGGCGACGAGGCCGCGTGCGAGGTGATGTGTTTCGACGTGCCGACGGGAAAACTGCTATGGCAGCGCGCCGTGCCAAAAGCCGCCGGCAATACCGAGGAGAAGGCGGAAGTACCTGACCAATGCGGCATGGCTGCCGCGACCATGGCGACCGACGGGCGGCGCGTGTATGCGATGTTCGCGAACGGCGACCTGGCAGCATTCAACTTCGACGGCAGCGTGGTCTGGTCGAAAAACCTCGCTGTGCCGAAGAATCCGTATGGCCACGCCACCTCGCTGCTGACATGGCAGGACCGCGTCATCGTACAATTCGACCAGGGCCTGCCGGATGACGAGCTTAGCAAACTCTATGCATTCGACGGCGCGACCGGCGCGGTCGTTTGGGTACAACCACGTCCCACCGGCGCGTCGTGGGCGACGCCCATTGTGTTCGAGGCCGCCGGCCAGTCGCAGGTTGTCACGCTCGCCGTGCCGTGGGTCATCGCGTATTCCGCCAAGGACGGTAAAGAACTCTGGCGTGCTGACTGTCTCGACGGGGAAGTCACGCCTTCGCCAATTTTCGCGGGTGGCCTGTTGTTGGTCCCCAGCCCGTCGGTCAAGCTGCAAGCCATCCGTCCAGACGGCCATGGCGATGTGACGAAAACGCATCTCGGCTGGGTGGCGGAAGACGGCATTCCCGACGTGACCAGCCCTGTCAGCAACGGCGAGCTGGTTTTCGTCTGCGACTCCGGCGGCATGCTGACCTGCTACGACGCGAAGGACGGTAAGAAACAGTGGCAGCAAGATTTCGGCGACGGGTGCAACGCCTCGCCCAGTATCGCCGGCAACCGGCTCTATTTCATCACGAAAAAGGGTGTGCTGGTCGTGGTCGAGGTGGCGCGGAAGTTCAAGGAACTCGCCCGGTCGCCGCTCGGCGAACCTGTGTTCGCCAGCCCTGCCTTCGCCCAAAACAAGATTTTCGTACGCAGCATGAAGCGCTTGATCTGCATCGGGACAAAGTAGTTGCTGATGAATCCGTGGCATAGACATGATGACTCCAGGCGAAACAGTCGAACAACCTGAGGTGGCCGAGGTGCGATGCCAGCCGTGCCGGCAAACCTGGCGGGTGCTGGATCTGGAGAATCCAAGACGGTGCGCGAATTGCGGCGGGCCGACGTTGAGCATGGCGCAGCTGGAGCAATTTAAACAGGCCACAAGCGCAGCCTTGGCGGCGCTGAAGGCGCGCTCGACCTTGATCATGCGCATGACGAGCTTCTCGATGATGAGCGTGCAGATCGTGACTTACTTTATCGATGACCGGACAGCGGCCACTTTCTTTAATGACGTGGTGACCACAGCCGCGGCAGCGTCGACGATTGCGACAGAGGTGTGGGCGTTTACAGGATCGAAATTGTGGATGGTTCTCGCGTCACTCTGCATTCAAATCGCGGCGATCATGTTTTTCTTCGTCGCCGTCGCTGTGTTCAACGAGTTCGTGGACCCACGGAGTGCCACAATGATCGCTTGCCTTCCCATGGCAGGCTCCCTGGCGGCGTGGCATCAGTTCCGTGCTTATTCGCAACTAATGCGCCTGAATCAGAAGAAGCGTTGATGCTTCAGGGTGGTAAAATGCTGAGCTCCGTGAAGGCGCGCCAAGGAGACAGGCGGCTTCGCCGTCGGTGAAGCTACTTTGCGGGCGGAGCCGTTTCGGGAGAAGGCATGGCAGGCGGGGTGTCCGCAGCGGCAGCGGGCTTCTTAGCCCGCACAAAAAGAGGTTTCGAGGGAGGCAGGAAGGCGTTGTTTCGGTTGCCCCCCGACCACCCGCGTTCGGAGCTCCCGCTCTTCACCGGTCGAGGTGCTTTGTTCGACTGTTTTTGGCTCCTCATGATCTGTGGCCCAATTTCATCAGTGCGGCCTGCCTGTCAACATTCCCGTGCCCATTGCCTCGGAAGTCTTGCCACGACGCCGGCGTAATGGTTGTGCGGCAGCGCCGGGCCGGCGCTTCGTCGCCAACACTCGAACAAGCATGAATGCCACCCGCTTTTGCATGCAGAGGCTTTACGCTTCTCCGCAAGGCGTGAAGTTTCGGTGTGGCGAGCGCGCAGCGCTTTGGACTGCGGTGACTTGTCACCGCTTTGTGGTGGAGCGGACTTGTCCGCGCGGGGGGGAACGACAGGCTGTTTGTGGCTACCCGCTTCGCTTCAAAAAGTCCCGGCATTGTGCGTCCACTTTTCCATCGGCAGCCGCGCGCAGCGAGACAGCCAGCCGCAGGCTGCCCGAAGGGGGGCGCAGCCAGCAAACCCACCGTTGCTCCAGAGCGCTACGCGCCCACTGAACCAGTCCGGATTGATAGAACTACTTCACGACAGGCAGGATCACCCGCGAGGCATGGCTCGCGTCATGCCAGATGGTGTTGATCGCGGCGACGCCGGGCTCGGTGATGAAATGGCTGATGGGGGCGCCTGTCTGCGGATTCGGCTCATAATAAGGAGCGCCGGTGCTGGCGATGGTGACGCGGACGCGGTGGCCCTTGTTGAAGATCATGCTCGTCCAGCCAATGTCCCAGGCGAGTTTGGTGACCTGGCCAGGGACCAGCAGCTTCTGGTGATCGAAGCCCTCATGGTAGCGGGCGCGCAGGGGGTAATCCATGAGCAGGATTGAGCGCCCGTCGGGATACACATCGGTCACGCGCAGGAAGAAGTCGGTGTCCTTGGCGGTGGAAGAAACAAACACTTCGGCCTTGATGCGGCCGGTGACTTCGAGTGGCTGGGTCAGCACGTCGGAAGACCAGGTGCGCACTTCGGCTTGTTCTTCGAAGCCGCGCGCGTCCTTGGCTCCTGGGAAGCCTGCCGAATTGATGATCATCGGGCGTGCCGGATCACTGGCATACGAGGTACTGGCCTTGGCGGCGGGGGGCTTGCCTGCGCTAAGGCTGCCATCGGGTTGCAGGAACCAGTCCACGGCGGTGCTCGCAGGAGGGAAGTCCTTCGCCTCGCGCCAGACATTGCCAGGTGCGCCGGCTTCGCCTGTCGCGCCCATGACGTAATACTTCACGGTGGTGTCTTTCTCGATGCCGTTGTTCTCGCCCTTGAGGTAGTGGTTGAACCACTTGGTCATGTGCGGATACACGTCAAACATGGCGTTCTCGGGGAAGACGAGTTCGCCGATCTTGTTGGACTTCGGGTAGCCGCCGTGCAGCCAAGGGCCAAGGATAAGCTGCTGCTTGCCGCGCGAGTTATCACCACCGTGCTGCTGCCGGCCGATGAAGCTGGCGACGCTGCCCTGGCACATGAAATCGAACCAGCTGCCGATGGTGAAGCAGGGCAGGTTCATCTTGTCGAAGTGCAGCGAGGCATCTTCGTCGCGCCAGAAGTCGTCATAGTCCGGATGCTGGTCCCACTCGCGCAGCATGGCATCGTTGTCAGCGAGGTTGCGTGCGACGGAGCCGCCCTTGATAAAGCGCTGCGGCTTGGTGGCGCCGCCGATGCGATAGCCTTCCTGATAAAGGCTCAAGCCGGTGTCGGTCATGTACTGGGCCACGAGGTGCGGCGGCTGGGTGACGGCTAGATAGTTTTGCGCGTAGCCGGCCTGTGAACCGCCGTAGGTGCCGACCTTGCCGGTGCACCAGGGCTGCGTGCCGAGCCATTCGCAGACATCATAGCCGTCGCGCAGCGGCCCCCATTGCAGGCCGCGATAGCCACGGTAAACGCCTTCGCTCTCGTGGGTGCCGCGGTAGTTCACCAGGGCGATGACGAAGCCGCTCTCAGCCCACTTGGCGGCAGCCTTGCGCGAGCCGGCACCGCTGATCTCCGCGTAGCGCTGCTCGAAGATGGCCGGCACTTTGCCGCTGCCCGGCGGGAAGTACAGGTAGGCGGAGAGATGCTTGCCATCACGCATGGGGATCATGACGTGTTCCTCACGGACGCTGCCGAAGTCGAGCTTGGGAGGTTCAGCAGCGTGCAGCAGAGATGCACAGACGAAGAGGGAGGCGAGAGCATGGCGCATCAGCCTACTACGCACGATGCGGACGGGACGTTGCAAAGGAGCGTAATTGTGGGGAAGGTTAACCGCAAAGAACGCACCGATGCAGGGTGGGCCTGGTTGCTGAACGGGAGTGCGAACATTGCGCCATCGCGCTCCGGTTCGCGACTTCGCCCCCAACTTTCCTGCCGAAGAAGCTTCCAGATCGAAGACGCGCACGCTGCGACGCAGTCTACGATGCGCCAAAGAGGCAGGTAATGATGATCTCCACGGCGCCGACGTAGATGACGCCGTCCTGGATGGTAACCTGGAGGTTCATGCCACGCTCGGCGAGCGTGGCGAGCCGCTCGCTCTGCTGGGCGGGAATCTGCCAGACCGTGAGGTTGCTGGTGCGGGCGAGCTTGGGGGCGGCTTTGCTCCACCAGGCGGGGCCGGTGGTGCCGAAGCTGTAAACGCTGACGCGCCTGGCCCGGCCACAGGCGCGGAGCAGGCGCTTCTCATCAGGCTGGCCGACGTCGATCCAGTGTTCGACGAGGCCAGTGAGGTCTGTCTGGATGAGGCAGGGTTCATCCGGGTCCCACATGTCTTTGCCGAATTCGAGCAGGCCGAGGTCGTTGTTGGGCGGTGCATTGAGGATATAGGCCAGCAGCCGGATCATCATGCGCTCGTCCGTCTCCGAGGGGTGCCGTGCGATCGTGAGGTTGTGATCGCTGTAGAAGTTCCGATCTAGATCGGAGAACTGAACACTGGCTTTGTGGATGGTGGCTTTGATTGCCATGCTGTTGGGTCCGGGGGATGGCCTGCAAAGGCCGGTGATGGATTTCGCGTGGTGGCGGAGTCCGGGCCAGGGTTGTTAAGCCCTAACCATCGTGCGGGCAACGCCGTCATGACTTCTTCCGCCTGGGGCAGTGGAGGACCTCCAAGACTGGGGAACTGCCTTCGGCCGTTTTCGCGGTCTGGGGGTGAATCAAGCCAGGCCCGTGACAGGGGCGCGGCGTCCTGGGGATGGAATAACTTCCCTGGGGGGTCATCCAACGGTTGACCATCGCCCGGGCTTCTTCATCGTGGCGCACCTCTTCGGAACCTCTTATCATGGAAAACATCATCATCATCGGCTCCGGCTGCGCTGGCTGGACCGCCGCTCTCTATTCGGCTCGCGCGGATCTGTCTCCGCTTCTGGTCACTGGCACCATGCCGGGCGGTCTGCTCACCACCACCACCACCATCGAGAACTTCCCCGGCTTCCCTGAGGGGATCGACGGCTACCAGCTCATGGTCAACATGCAGCAGCAGGCCGAGCGCTTTGGCACCAAGACCAAGTTCGGCAGCACCGTGGAAAAGGTCGATCTGAGCAAGCGGCCCTTCAAGGTCACCATCGACGGCGAAGTGGTGGAAACGCGCTCCGTGATCATCGCCACCGGCGCCGGCCACCGGCACCTGGGGCTTGAGAGCGAGCATCTGCTCGACACCAAAGGCGTGACTTATTGCGCCACGTGCGATGGCGCGCTGCCCATGTTCCGCAACCAGCCGGTCGTAGTGGTCGGAGGTGGCGACACGGCCTGCGAGGAAGCCCTGTACCTTACCCGCTTCGCCAGCATCGTCTATCTGGTGCATCGTCGCGACAGCCTGCGTGCCTCCCGCATCATGGCGGATCGCGTGCTGGCCAATGACAAAATCAAGCCCGTCTGGGACAGCGCCGTGGAGGAGATCCTGGACGTGAAACAGGACAAGGTCACCGCCGTGCGCATCAAGAACCTGAAGACGAACGAAGAGACCACCCTGGACTGTGCCGGCGTGTTCGTGGCCATCGGGCTGGTGCCCAACACCGAGCTGTTCAAAGGCATCATCGACACGGATGAAGCCGGCTACATCGTTCCCAAGCACGGTGCCCACACCAACGTGCCGGGCGTCTTCGTCGCCGGCGACGTCGCCGACAGACATTATCGCCAGGCCATCACCGCCGCCGCCATGGGCTGCATGGCCGCCATCGACGCCGAGCGCTACCTGACGGCAACCGAGGACGAGGGCTGGGACTGAATACGGTTACGCGCCCGCGATGATGGTGTTGAGCCGCTGGCGGAACTCCGGCAACGGCAGGCCACCATCCTCAATGGTGAGCCAGCCATTGTAGCCGATGTCATCCAGTGCCTGGCGTACATTGGGCCAGTTCATTGCTCCATCACGCAGGTGCACGAACTTGCCGCTGTGCTGATCGGGTGCCAGCGCGTAGTCCTTGATGTGGATTTTCGCCACCAGCGGGCCGAGCGTGCGAATCCACTGCTCCATCGGGATCAGGTACTTCACGTGGTTGCCCACATCGAGATAGCTCTTCACCCAGGGGTTGTTGAACGAGGCGACGAAGTTTTTGTAGTGGTCCGGGCGCACCCAGAGGTTGTTCCAGACGTTCTCCAGACCGATGACCACGCCGAGCTTTTCCGCCAGCGGAATGAGCTTCTTCACCTGCTCGCGTGAGCCGTCGATGGCCTTGTTGTGCGCGGCGATGTAGGCCTTGTACGGCCCGTTGTCACCCTTCACCACCCGGATCAGGTGATTGGTCGTCTCGTCGAACTCCACATCGAACTCCCATGGCTCGGGCATCTTGACCAAGGTGACGCGGCAGGGCACAAGCAGTATGGTGTCGGCCCCAAAGCCATGCGCGGTGCGCAGGGCCGCTTCGGTGTGCTCGAAGGAATCAGAGACTTTCTTGGGGTCGTCGCTGTTGAACTCCGCCCAGCCGCGCAGCACCGAATGAACGCGCATGCCCAGCTTCTCCACCACCTCACGATCCCGTTTGGCCTGGTCTTCAGGGATGATGCCACTGACTTCCACCCCGTCGAAGCCCGCCTCTTTCAGGGGGCGCAACGTCGCTTCGTCGGCCGAGACAACGATTTTCGCACCATACAGCTTGGTTTTGAAGTCCTTGGCCTGGGCCGGATGACCCAACGCCAAACCCATGGCGGCGGCGCTGGAGGTGCTCAGGAAATGGCGGCGGGTGAAGGAAGAGGCGCGGGTGTGCATGGGAGCAAAGAACGCGCGCTGTGGGGCCATGCTTGCTTTCCCCAGAGCAGAAAGCCCTGGCGCCGCACTATGATGAGCGCGCAGCGTCTTTCTGGACGATGAGGTACAGATGAAGCTCCGGATGCTGGTCATACTCGAGATGCCGGCAAGTGCAGCCCTCTCGGAAGACGATTTCCAGGAGCTTGGGAATGCCCAGGGCAGCGTGATACAGCGGCTCCCCCATGAAAGGATTCGTCCCCTCTCCCGCCACATCCACTCCCCCGCTGGTGAAAATCAGAACCCCGCCCTCGCTAAGGCCCTGGCAGAGCTTGGTGAGGATCGCCTCATGAGCCGCCAGAGGCGCATGCCAGATGCTGTCCCAAGCCGAAATGAAGTCGTATTTGTGCGGGAACTCCCACTCGCAAATGTCCGCCAGATGGAACAACACGGCCGGATGCCTCAGCCTGGCGAGCCGGATCATCTCAGCAGAAATATCCAGAGCTTCGGTGTCAAAACCCTCCGCGATGAGGAGATCAATGATCCGCCCGCTGCTGCCGCAGCCAATGTCGATGGCCCGCCGCTTTTTCGACACGAAGTGAAACGCTCTTCGGTGCTGTGCCACCCCATTGCTCCGATTGAAAAGCTCGTCGTTCCAGTGGGATGCCAGCTTGTCGTAGCTCGCTGCTGTCTCCTGTGGGGTCATGTTGTTTTTGGAGGACGCCGCAGTTCAAGCAGTCTGTCATGGGTCCGCCATCATCTTCTTGTAGGTCTCAGCTTCTTCTTCGGGCATGATCTTCAACAAAGGTCTGATCGTCTCGTTGCCTACCATCTTGCCCTTGCGCATGTATAGCCAGTCGGAGATGTCAGCCTCTGGAATCTCGATTCGCTGTCCCAGTTTCACACTCGCGACGGTGTCTGGGTCATTGTTGATGGTGCCCAAAGTCTTCCCGTCCTGCCGCTCCAGTTCGGAAACCCAAAAGTGCTCGGAGCCTCTCTTGTCTGTGATCTTGACCTTCAAAGAGAACTCATTCTCACCGTGCTCCCGTTTCTCGAATACCTGCCAGAACTGCGAAAGCGTCTCGTGCGCCTTGGCCATAGCGGCGACCATCGCCGGGTCGTCGCCCGCCACGCCGATGACCTTGTCTTGTTTGGAGCAGGCGGTGACCACCGCGAGGGAGACTCCGGCAATGAGGATGGTGAATGATGTGCGACTCATGGCAACCGTGTGATGCGGCCCGACGTCTCAGCCACCCTGGCTTGAACACCAGGGTTATTCGTTTTCCAATCTGATCAGCGGCTGAACTGGGATGGATTCCTCTGCGATGGCTTCGCAGCACGGACTGCTGCACTCACCCAATCAACGTCCGGTAAGCGTCCGGCGACAGCATGGTTTCAGCTTCGGCGGGGTTCGCGATCTTAATCTTGAACATCCAGCCGGCACCGTAGGGATCGGTGTTGATGAGGCTGGGATTGCCGGAGAGCTCCTCGTTCACCGCCACAATCTCGCCGGCCATGGGGGCGTAGATATCGCTGGCGGCTTTGACGGATTCGATGACGGCGACCTGCTCACCGGCACTGACCTTCCGGCCCAGTTTCGGCAGCTCGGCAAACACCACATCGGTCAGTTCTTCCTGCGCGTGATCGGTGATGCCGACGGGGGCGGGATCCTGGCTGGCATCGATCCATTCGTGGGAGTCGCGATAACGGAGACGGTCTGGGACGTTGCTCATGATGATAGGTGAGGGTGGGAGGAGTTAAGCTAGGGGCTTGCGATAGATGGGCTTCTTCACGACTTCCGCAGGGAAGCGGCGGCCGCGGATTTCGATCTCAAGAGGGGTGCCGGGCTTGCTGGCGTCGAGCGGCAGGTAGGCCATGCCGATGCCGCAGCCCAGGGAAGGGCTCTGCGTGCCGCTGCAAACCTCGGTCACGGCCAGGTCATTCCAAATCACCGGATAATGCGGGCGTGGCGGCGGCGCGCTGCCGGTCATGCGGAAGGCGGTGAGTTTGTCAGGAATTCCAGCGGCTTTCTGTTCCACGAGCGCGGCGCGACCCACGAATGACGACTTGTCCAGGGCCACAAAGAAGCTCAGTCCGGCCTGCAACGGCGTGCGCAGGGGTGAGAGGTCGTTGCCATTCAGAGGATAGCCCATTTCAAGGCGCAGCGTGTCGCGCGCGCCCAGACCGCAGACGCCGCCGCCATGCGCTTTCGCCGCCTCAACCGCCTTGCGGAACCAGTGCTCAATCTGGCTGTCAGGCGTGAACAATTCAAAGCCCTCCTCGCCAGTGTAGCCAGTGCCACACAGCCAAAGGATGCCGTCGTCGGTCGCGGCGATGAAGATGGTGTTGTGCGCGGGGAAGACCGCCTCCGGCCCGAACATGGAGCTGAACACAGCCCGGCTCTTCGGTCCTTGAATGGCGATGCCGCCGGTTGCGGCGCTGGGATTGGCGATCTGCACCGCCTCCTCCCCGGTGAGCAAGCTGCGCAATTGCGCGAGGTCCTGCTCGATCATCGAAGCATTGACCACGAGGAAGAATTCCTTGTCCGTGGTGCGGTAGGCGATGAGGTCGTCAATCACCCCGCCGGCGTCATTGAGCAGCAGGGTGTACTGGCCCTGGCCGACGGCGAGCTGCGCAATGTCGTTGGTCAGCGCGCGGTTCAGAAAAGCCTCGGCATCCTGGCCGCTGACGATGAACTGGCCCATGTGCGAGATGTCGAACACACCCGCGGCGGAGCGCACCGCCTTGTGCTCATCAACGATGCTGGTGTACTGCACCGGCATCTCCCAACCCGCAAAGGGCACCATGCGGGCGCCAAATTCGACATGGACATCGTGGAGCGGGGAGCGGCGGAGGATTTCGTCAGACACGGGCCGAATCTCGCGTTGAGCACCCGGTTGTCAAACCGCGTGAAGCAGCCAATGTGCATGCGCCCATGAGCACCACGCCCTCTCTCATCACCGATCCCCGCGACCTGAAGCCCGCCACGGCCTGGAACGAAACGAAGTGGGCCTTCATGGGCGAAGAGGAACTGGTGGACCACCACACCCGGGCGCGGCTGTGCGTGGCTGCCCTGCTCCCCTTCAAGGACAAGAAACCGGACTGGGCGGGTTTTGAAAAGAGCATCGCCTGGATGCTGGATGCCGCGCGCCACTATGGGGTGGAGATGGACTTCGTGCTCAATGCCGACACCGGCTACCTTTTCGACCTGGACGACGCGTTGTACGCGGAAGTGCTGCGGCGCTTTCGCGCAGCCTTCCCGGACCAGCGCTTCATCGCCGGGGTGACCGCACGCGGGGCCGAGGGCGACAGCGAGTTCAAGGCCGGGCGCTACCATCCGCTCATCGACATCGTGCAGCAGCACGAGAACTGCGAGGTGATGATCATGACCTCACGCCTGCTCAACATCCTGGGTCCGGAGCCGCGGCGCGACGCCTACTTCGAAATCGCCGAGCACCTCACCCGCCCCGGCATCGTGCATGCGCTGGAGCCCGCCTTCGTACCCTGGGCCACTCCGTATGAGCCCTGGCTGCTGTACCAGCTCGCCCAGCATCCCAAGTTCATCGGCGGCAAGGTCAGCACCCTGGATGAGCCGCACTTCCTGTACTGGGCGGCCATGTGCAAGGATCTGCGTCTCGATTTTGCGCCCCACAGCGGCGACGACTATGGCATCGCTTCCGCCATCAAGATGGGCCTCCCCCTGCTCATCGGCGCGGGCGTCAGCGCCGCGCCGCTGATCTGCGCGGCCAAGGACATGTGGCTCATGGATGACGTGCCGGGCAAGATCTTCGGCACCGGCACCGGCCGCTTCGACACGCGGGTGTACAAACTCTTCGAGGCTTTCCAATCCCTCGAAGACCAGGTGTTCCGGCTCGACGAACGCCTCAGCGCCTCAGCCTATAAGCATAGCACCGCGCACGTGCTTCATACTCTGGGCCTGATCGAAGCCCCCGAGCCGCATCCGCAGTGCAAGGACCTGCGTGGCGCCGACGAAGCCGCGCGCATGGGCGAGGCACTGCGCCGTCCGCTGCGCATGGCCAGGCGGCTGGGGATCAAAGGAATGACCAATGACCAATGACCAATGGCGAATCCGGAAAAGCCTTTCGATTTGGCGGAACGAACTGCTTTGTTTGGAGAGGCGGTCATTGATTTTTCGAGAAGAGTGCCCGTCGATCCTGTCACGTCGAGACTCATCCCACAGTTAGTCGGGGCGGGGACGAGTGTAGGTGCCAACTACTGCGAAGCAGATGAAGGGGTTTCCAAGAGAGACTTTCGAAATCGGATTGGCACCTGTAAAAAGGAAGCCCGTGAGACCAAGTTCTTCATTCGCATGATCGTAAGGGCCGTTCCTCACTTGCGCGAGGAGGCGAAGGCGGTATGGCAAGAAGCCAAGGAACTGCACTTGATATTCGCCAAGATCTTTCGTTCGAGCGGCCCCAGTCTTTGAATTTGTCCCACTCCGACTTTTACCGTTGGTCATTGGTTATTCGACATTCGTCATTCCCATGGTTTGGTAGCACATGAGCAAAGACGACTCCAGCGCGACCATGGCGGTGTATCTTGACTTGGAGAACATTGCCATTGGAGTACGCGATGCGAATTACCCGAAATTCGACATCCAGAAAGTGCTCGAACGCCTGCTGCTCAAAGGCCACATCGTCGTAAAGAAGGCCTACTGTGACTGGGAGCGTTACAGCGTTTTCAAGCGCGGGCTGCATGAAGCGGCCTTCGAGCTGATCGAGATCCCGCACGTGCGGCAGTCCGGCAAAAACTCCGCCGACATCCGCATGGTCGTCGATGCGCTGGACCTGTGCTACACCAAGGGGCACGTGGACACCTTTGTCATCCTCAGCGGCGACTCCGATTTCTCGCCGCTGGTGAGCAAGCTGCGCGAGAATGCCAAGAAGGTGATCGGCATGGGCGTGAAAAACTCCACCTCCGACCTGTTCATCAACAACTGCGACGAGTTCATCTACTATGATGACCTGGTGCGCAAGGAGTCCACCCGGGCGCCGCGCAAGTCCAAGCCAGCCGTTCACGCACCTGCAGTCCCCAATGGCGTGCCCGGCGCTGCGGCAGCCAAGCATGAAGAGAAGACCGACGGCCAGCCCAAGAAGCTCGAGCCCACCGAGGCCCTGGAAAAGTTGCGCGAGACCGTTGAGGCCCTGGCTGAAGAACGCGGCGAAGGCTATCCGCTGAACAACTCGATGGTGAAGGAAGCGCTCAAACGGCGTGACCCAGGCTTCAACGAACGCGCCTACGGTTTCAAGATGTTCAGCCAGTTGCTGGCTGAAGCTGCCAAGCTCGGCTACGTGCGCCTGGAGCCGAATGAAAAGTCCGGCGGCTACTTGGTGCGGCCCAAAGAGTAATCACCCCGGTGAACACGGCGGAAAGTTCCGCACCACGGCCTGCGATTTGCTTTACTACCCCATAGGCTACCTAACAAATCTCCAATTGACCAGCCATGAGTGACCTGCCGCCGCCCTCCCCTTCCCCGGATGTGACTCCC
>Ga0118677_10003180_pt1 | contig 31621 bp, 31 predicted proteins | sample AliMusrvi5mmetaG_FD_86154 | JGI IMG/M metagenome (GOLD analysis project Ga0118677, IMG submission 86154) | reverse complement strand
ATATTGAGACCCGCCCGCCCGCCGCTGATGTGATCGAGGGTGGTGATGGCTTTGGCCGCCACCACCGGATTGTGCAAGATGGCGTGCAAGGTCGCCCAGATTTTCACTTTCTTGGTCACGGCGGCGATGCCGGCCATCATGGTGACGGATTCCAGCGAACGGCCCCAGTGATCCGTGTCGCCGCCAAAGCCGCGCCACTTGCCCATCGACATGACGAAGTCCAGGCCTTCTTCGTCGGCGATGATGGCGGCGTCGCGGTTCTGCGGCCAGCCGCCATCCAGCACCGGCGTGTTGCGCGATACGATCCAGCCGCCGCTGGCCACCGGCAGAAAAACACCGAACTCGGCGCTCATGATGCCACCCTATGCGGCGGCTTCATCCACAAGACCGAAAGCAGCACCAGGAAAACCAGTCCCGCCAGAATGGCAAAGGCGGGCACAAAGCTGCCGGTGCGGTCGGCGATATAGCCGCCAAATGCCGGGCCCACCGACCCCACCGTGGAAATCACATTGACGATGGAAAACAATTCCAGATTGGGGCGGCGGCCGAAATAATCCAGCAGCAGGATGGTCGAGGCAAAGAAGGTCAGGCCCGAGCCGATGCCGATGCCGGCGGCATAGGCCAGCATCAGCGGGCCGCTGCCCGCAGCGCACAGCGCAAGCAGTCCCAGGATCAGGATCGCAAGCGCGCCAACCAGCAGGCGGCGCACCGGGATAAAACGCGACACCACGCCGCCGCCAAGTCTTGCGCCCGCATTGATCAGCGCGCCGACGCTGATCATGCTGCCGGCGAAAGTGGCGGCGACGCCATGGCTGATAAGGTGCGACACCGACCAGGCATTGACGGTGATGTCCACAATCAGAAACACGCTATAGGCGGCGGCAATCACGGCGAATTGCGGCGTGCGCAGCGCGGCGCGGGCGGTCCAGCTTTCCTGGGTAATTTCCTCAGTCTCGCCGCCGGATTGCGACAGGTCCGTGTCGGCATCCACCAGCAGCGCGCTGATGATCGCCGCCGCCAAAGTGAGCACGGCCGCGACAATCCAGAAATCACGCCAACCGCCACTGACGGCATGGGTGAGGAAATAGAACGGCGGCCCCGCCACACCGCCCAATCCGCCGATGGTGAAATAAAGCCCGAAGGCGAAATCGGGACGGCGAAAGCAGCGGCTGAGAAGATAGGTGCCCGGCACCGTCGCCAACAGAGTAAAGCCCAGTCCAGAGAGCGAGCAGCCGATGAAATAAAGCGTCAGGTCCTGCGCTGCGGCCATGGCGGCAAAGGCCGCCGCGATCACCACTCCGCCGGCCAGCAAGGTGGCGCGCACGCCGAAGCGGCGGATCAGCATTGCCGGAATGGTGCTGGTGATGCCGGTGAAAACGCCCAGCAGCGAAAAGCCGATACCAGCGCCGCTCCAGCTCCAGTTCAGTTCGCCCACCATGGCGGGCAGCACCACACCCAGCGAGGAGAAGGTCAGCGCCGTCACCAGAAAGAACAGCAGGCTGACGCTGCCCAAGGTGAGCCAGGCGCGGAAGGGAGTGTGCGTCACGCTATGCCCTCACCAGTCACGATGCGGTGGCGGAGGGAAACGCGCCCAAGGTTTCGCGCATCAGGATTTGCGCCCGCGCCGGATCGTGCGCGGCGATGGCGTCGACAAGGCTGACATGTTCGGCCAGCGCCTTGAGGCTTTCTTCCGGCTGGGGCGGGCGCATGGTGTTGAGCCAGAAGCGCGCGGTCTGGTGATGCAGGATGGTCACCATTTTGGCCAAGGTGCGGTTGCCGCTGGCGCTGGCCAGCGCGACATGAAACGCCTCGTCCATGGCGGCCAGGGCGCGGGCATCGTTCTTGCGCGCCGCTGTCTCGCCATCCTTCAAGGTGGCGCGGATGGCGGCGATCTCGGCGTCGCTGGCGCGGGTCGCGGCCAGACGGGCGCATTCCACTTCAATCAGGGCGCGGGCTTCAAAGGCTTCACGCGCTTCGGGTAAATCCAGCGGTGCCACCAGGGTGCCGACCCGGGCCTTGCGTTGCACCAGCCCTTCCAGCGCCAATCGCGCCAAAGCCTCACGGATGCCGGCAAGGCCACCGCCATAGCGGCGCACCAAAACCTGTTCGTCCAGCCGTTCGCCGGGGGCCAGCGCGCCGATGATGATGTCCACCAAAAGCTGGCCATAGAGCCGCGATTTGAGCAGCGAAGGCGCCCATTCATCCAGCCGCTGGACGGCGGGGCTTTTTGCGAGGGGTATCTTGCGGATGGGCGTCACGGCGCACCTTTCAGGACCAAGAATGGTCACGTCATGATGATCTTGCAAGGGCGGGGCTGGAAAGGCCAGTTTTTCTGGGGCGAGGGCGCGCGCGACAGATGCGCGGGACATCAGGTCTGTCGCTTTTCGTGACCGTGATCTGGTATAAAGATTTGCAAAAGCGCCGCAGGCCCCTGAGCGCCGGGAGAAATAAATGTTCGATATGCAGCAGGTCGTCTCATTCCCCATGCAGCAATTCATGACGGCGATCGCCATCGCCGAATTGCTGCTTGCCGTTCCGATGGGATTCATCCTGAAGCGGCTGGGCTACAATCCGCTCTGGGCCCTGTTGAGCTTCATACCGGCGTTGGGCGTGCCGGCCCTGTGGCTGTTTGCCTTTATCCGCTGGCCGCGCGACGCGCAGACACAGCCGTAATAAAGGCGGCATAGCTCCAGGCCAGATGACGGGCCGAGGTCTGCGCCCCGCTGGTGCGGTCGAACTGTTCGGACATGTCGCCGCTTTCCGGCGTGAAGGCGCGCACTGTTTCCAGATAGGCATCGCCCCGCTGGCGGTCGCCGGCCCGGTAGCAGAATTCCGCCGCCGCCAGGGTGGCGGCATACCAGGCGCCGCCGCCATAATAAGTATCATCGCCATAACGGCCCAAGGCGGGCGCGGCGCGGCCTTTGTTGATCGGGTAGAGATCGCCGAACAACCCTTCCAGCTTCGCCAGGGTCGCCTTTAATTTTTCATCCGGTGCGGCGCCGGCATGGTTGGCGGCCAGGATCACCGAAACATCCAGTTCCTTTTCGGCGCGGCGGGTGGACAGGATATGGGCGCGGACAAAGCCGGCATCCGCCAGCCACCAATCTTCCAGATCGTGCAGCAGCTTTTGCGCCTTCGCGCCGCAGCGGACGGCGAAATCCTGTTCGCCCCGGGCGGCCAGCCACGCTGCGCCTTTTTCCAGCGCTGCGGCTGAGACACGCAAAACATAATAATGCAGGCCGTCTTCTTCTTCCCAGATGCCAAAACAGGGCTGGCTGGCGTAATGCAGGACAAAAGCCAGATCGCTTCGCAACAGGGACGCGGCGTGATGATCCGGCACACCCCAGCGCAACAAGGCCAAGGCTCTTAGCGCCGGGCCGTCATATTGCGGGCGCGGCCAATCGCTGACGTCCAGGGTGCCATCGGGATTGACGCGGGTTTCGGCGGCAATCGCCGCACCATGGGCGTCTGCCATAGTATGGCGCAGAAATTGCGTGAATTGCGGCTGTGCCTGCAGCGGCGGCGCCTCGCGGCCATCGAGCGCCGCCAGATCGGTGCTGAAATGAACAAAATCGGCGAACAGATGCGCCGCATCGGGGATTTCGTTCTGCACCGCAAACAGCGCCTCCATCACCACGGCGCTGTCGCGGTACCAGTGGAAAAAATAATCCGGCTCGGGATCGTAGGACGCCAGTACCGGCGAGGCCACGACCGCACCGGGGCGCGGAATGATGGTCTGGAAAAAATGGCTGCGGGTTTTCACGGTGGCGGGCGAAATGGCCTGCCGCATCATCGCCGCCGCGTGGCGGCGCTGTTTCACGATCCAGTCTTCGAGAGTCATAGATGCGGGCTGGTGAAGCCCAGCTTGCGAAGGCCTCGTTGCACTTCGGGCACCGCCATGAACAATTTCCACAGCAGCCCGCTGCGATAATTTTCGATCATCACCACAATCGGACCCTGGTCTATGGCGAGATAGGTATCGGCGGTCCAGCCGCGCGTTTCATTGAAACCGTCAATGAAGCCGTAGCGGCCCCAGAGATTTTTCTTTTTCAGGAAATGGCGCAGGGCGCGCATTGCCGCTTCGGGCGCATAGGGAAAACTGGACAGGGCCGCGGTGGGCGAGATGGTGCCATTGTCATGGCCCGGCGCATGGGCATCATAGCCATCGGCATCGTCGCTGGCAGTGATGCCCCAGCAATTTGTCCCATAGCCTTTGAAGCCGCCGGGATTGGCGATGCAATGGGCCAGGTTGATTTTCACCTGCGCCACATTCTGCTGCCAGTAATTGGCGCGGCGATCCTTGAGGTCATGGGGATCAAGACCGCAGAAGGAATAATGCGCGAAGAAAAGCGGCCCGCTTAGTTCCGGTCCCAGCGGCAGGGTGATGCCATAATAGGTCTTGCCGTTGCGGTAATCCGGGCCGGCACAGAAACCTTTGTCATAAACCTTGGCGTCAATGCTGTAGCGCGGCGCGCCCGCCGCCAAGACATAGGTAGCAAGCGTTTCGTTCCAGCCGCGGATGGCATGGTTCATGGCAAAGCCGTTATTGGGGCTCCAATGCCAGGCCAGCACATCGTCCTTTTGCGCGTACCAGTTCCATTCCACCTCTTCCCACAATTGGGTGATGCAGCCGCGAATCCAGGCTTCATCGGCGCGGTCGAAATATTGCCGTGCCGTCAAAAGGCCCATCATCAGGAAAGCGGTTTCCACCAGATCGCCGCCGTCATCCTTGCGGCCAAAGGGAATGGTCAGCCCCGTCTTGCCGTGCACAAAATGCGGCAAAGCGCCGTGATAACAGGTGGCCTTGACCAGCAGATCCAGCATGGTGCGCAGCCGCGCTACGGCGGCCTTGCGCGTGACCCAGCCGCGCTCCACCGCCACGATCAAAGCCATAACGCCGAAGCCGGAGCCGCCCACCGCCACCAGATCATTGTCGGGCACGGCTTTGGTCGTGCAGCGGTCGCGCGCCAGCAGGCTGGCTTTCTCGGCCCCATCCCAGAAAAAGGCGAAGGTCTGGCGCTGGACCGCTTCCAGCAATTTTTCGTCAGACAAGCGCGCCAGTGCCGCAGCAGTTTTGCTCATGGCACTCTCATGGTACTGGCGCCAATTGCTGGCGTATGTCCGCCGCGGGTTCAAGCATCAGGGCGCGGCGGAAGCTGGCGACACGCAGCAGGGTGGCGCGCCAGTCGGCGATGGTGGAAAAATTGTCCACGAACCAGCGCAGCGAGGATTGCACCTGATTGAAGGCGCCCGCCGCCATCATCATGCCGCCAAAGCTGAGATCGCCGGCGAAATAAGCAGGCGCCGCCGCCAGGATCGGCGCCACCAGGGTAAGCCAGCCATAGCCCGCCGTGACCCAGGTGAGATTGGTGAGGCCCGTGACCAGCTTGCCCATCGCCACCAGCACCGCACTGAGGTCGTTGAAAATGCGCTGCTGCGCTTCCTGTTCGCCCTTGGCGCCGGCGATGGCGGGCAGATGCTGATTCACCTGCATCAGCGAATAACGCAATTCGGATTCGCGCTGATAGCGTTCGGCATTTTTAGGGATCAGGCTGCCGCCCACCCAATAGGAAAGCAGCGAGCCGGTGCCGGCATAAATCAACGCCGCCCACACCATGTAACCGGGAATGTCGAAGACATGGCCGTGAAAGTGAAAGATGAAGCCGCGCGACAGCACCCACAAAACCTCGACAAAGGTCACCAGCAGGATGGAGGATTGCAGCAACTGCACGCCAAGATCGCCGGACAATTCCGTCAAATGGCGGGCGTCTTCATGCATGCGCTGGTCGGGATTGACGCCCAGCGCGCCTTCATTGGCCAGGCGGGCGGCGCGGTCCGGTTTCAGCCATTCATTCACCAAATCGCGCACCAGCCCTTCGCGCAATTTCAATTTCAGCATTTCGGAAAGCCAGCGCTGTCCCACATTCAGCACCAGCAGACTGAAGGTGACGATCCCGAACACGCCGAGCTGATAGACAAATTGCCGGAAATCGCGATGCGCCAGCGCGTCATAGAAAGGCTGGTTCCAGCGATTGAGCCGGATCTGGCCATAGGCGGTGGCAACGATGACGGCAAAGACGCCCGCGCCCAAGGCAAAAAGCTGGCCCCGGACAGAGGAACCCAGCAGGGCGCGGATCATCATGCCCATCTGGGGCAGCAGACCCGTGCTGGGATGCGGCCGTTCCTTGGGAGGCCGGTCTATGAACATGAGGCGCAGTGCATGGCAGGACTCGGGTGGCGCGGGCGCGGGGGATTAAATAGGGTGCAGCGGGATTTAGGAAGACGCGTATGAGCCGTATTGAGACGCTGATCGGCGCCATGACGTTGGGCGAAAAGCTGGGCCAGCTGACCATGACAGCCGCGCCCTATGCCGTCACGGGTCCATTTGTGGCCGGCGATATTACCGCGGGCATCAAATCGGGCGCCATCGGCAATCTGCTTAATCTTTATGGGCCGGACACCGTGGCCAAGACCCAGCGCCTGGCGGTGGAGGAAACACGGCTGGGTATCCCGCTTCTGATCGGGCTGGACGTCATTCACGGCCATCGCACCCTGTTTCCTGTGCCGCTGGGCGAGGCAGCGGCGTTCGATCCGGCACTGTGGGCCGCGACAGCGCGTGCTGCAGCGCGGGAGGCGGCGGCGGATGGCGTGCATCTGACCTTCGCGCCGATGTGCGATGTCTGCCGCGATCCGCGCTGGGGCCGCATTGTCGAGGGGCCCGGCGAAGACCCTTTTGTCGGCGCGGCCATTGCGGCGGCGAAGGTAGAAGGCTTCCAGGGAACCAATCTGGAAGGCGTCGCTGCCTGCGCCAAGCATTTTGCTGCCTATGGCGCTGTAATGGCGGGGCGCGAATATGCCAGCACCGATATTTCTGAACGGACATTGCAGGAAGTGCATCTGCCGGCTTTCGCGGCGGCGGTGGCGGCGGGGGTTGCCACCATCATGCCGGCCTTCACCGAATTGGGCGGCGTACCGATGACGGCGCACAAGGAATTGTTGCAGGACTATCTGCGCGGCGAACTGGGTTTCGAAGGCGTCATCATCAGCGACTACAACGCCATTGCCGAACTGATGCATCATGGCGTGGCGGCGGATTTGGCTGAGGCGGCAGCACTGGCACTGCAAGCGGGCATAGATATTGACATGATGGCGGGCGCGTATGGCAGCGGGCTGCCGATCGCGCTGGAACGCGGCCTGGTGAGTCTTGCGCAGGTGGATGCGGCGGTGCGCCGGGTTCTGATCCTGAAAGAAAGGTTGGGCTTATTCAAATATCCCTATCGCGGCGCTGGTGCGGAAGCTGCGGAAATCGTGGCGCAGCGGCGTATTCTGGCGCGCGCGGCGGCGGCGAAAAGCGCGGTGCTGTTGAAGAATGATGGCGGCGTGCTGCCGCTGGCAAAGCCGCGCCGTATTGCGCTGATCGGTCCGCTGGGCGATGCGGCGGAAGAAATGCGCGGTTGCTGGGCAGCGGCAGCACCCATGACCGGATGCGTGAGTGTTGTGGAAGGGCTGCGCGCGGCGCTGCCGGACGCCAAGATTGATCACGCACAAGGCGTGACGATAGACGGCGGCGATACAAGCGGGATCGCCAAGGCTGTGGCGCTGTGTGACGGCGCCGATGCCATCATCCTGTGTGTTGGTGAAGCGGCGAATATGAGCGGTGAAGCCGCCAGCCGTGCGCATCCGCATCTGCCGGGCTTGCAGCAGCGTCTTTGCGATGCCGTGTTCGCCGCAGCGGGGACGCGGCCTGTAATCACCATTCTGTTTTCCGGCCGGCCGCTGATCGTGCCGGAGTTGGCGGCGAAATCCGCCGCCCTGCTGGCCGCCTGGTTTCCCGGCAGTGAGGCGGGCAATGCCATCGCCGATTTGATCATGGGGAAAGTGTCGCCGTCCGGCCGCACGCCGGTCAGCTGGCCCCGAGCTACCGGCCAGATTCCGGTTTTCTTTGGCGAGCGCGAGGGCGGGCGCCCCTTCAATGCTGCTGATCACTACACCAGCAAATATCTGGACAGCGAAAATACTCCGCTGTTCGTTTTCGGCCATGGCCTCAGCTATGGCCGTTTTGTCTGTTCCAATCTCAGATTGTCTGCCGCTACACTTACCGAGAATGGTGCGGTGACTGTGCAGGTTGATGTCGCCAATGACGGCGCGCAGACGGCGGAAGAAACCATCTTCCTGTTCAGCCATGACAAGATCGCCCAGGTGACGCGGCCGCTGCTGGAATTGAAAGGCTTCGGCAAGATCGCGCTGGAGCCCGGCGCGCGTGGCGCGGTCAGCCTGACTTTGCGGGGAACCGATCTGCGCTTTCCCGGGCCCCGCCTGACGCCTTTGTTCGAGCCTGGTGCGGTGGAGATTTGCATGGGGACCGCCGCCGACCGGGCGCGGCTTCTGACGGCCACCATTACGCTGGTCGCGCAATAGCGCGCGCACCGCGAATTACCCCTGCTTATGCGCAAAAAACCAGGCAATTGCCTGGTTTGTGGCGGCGCGCCTGGTTTGACAGAAGATAGGCTTTTCTCAATGATGCCGCCAAATCAACAAACCGCCGCGACGCGGCATATTCCGGGGTGGAAATAATGCGGGTCATCACGTCCAAGCTTGCCTTGAGTCTGGTTCTTTCTGTCGCCACCTGCGCCCTGGCAGGCGCTGCCACGGGTGCGCCGCGCACCGACTGGCCGGCGGTCAACCATGACAGTACGTCGGTGCGCTATTCGCCCCTGACCCAGATCAACGCGGGCAACGTCAACAAGCTGGAACAGGCCTGGGTCTATCATCTCAAGCCCGCCGGCTTCACCGGCCGCCTGCGCTATGACGAAGCCATTCCGGTCGTGATCGGCAACACCATGTATCTGTCCTCGCCTTATGGCCAGGTCATCGCCCTGAACGCCACCACTGGCGAAGAAAAGTGGAAATTCGATCTGGGCGGCGACAATCCCCCGACCAAGCGCGGCCTCGCCTATTGGCCGGGCGACGGCAAGGTGCCGGCCTCGATCATCTTCGGTGACGAAAAGGGCGGGCTTTATTCGCTGCGCGCTTCGGACGGCAAGCCCAACACCGGCTTCGGCGTCAATGGCATCGTCAATCTCAAAACGCCCGAAGTTATGAACGGCTATACCGGCGCGTATAATTTGAACTCGGCCCCGGCGATCTACAAGAATCTCATCATCACCGGCGCCGGCACCGGCGAAGGCCCCGGTGGCTCCAATGGTGGCGCGGGCGCTTCGGGCGACACGCGCGCCTGGGACGCCAGGACCGGCAAGCTGGTCTGGACCTTCCACACTGTGCCGCGTCCGGGCGAAGTCGGTTATGAAAGCTGGGACAATCCCGAATCCACCATCGCCCGCTCCGGCGTCAATGTCTGGGGCTATATGTCGGTTGATGAAAAGCGCGGCATTGTCTTCATGCCGCTGGGCGCGCCCAACAATGACCGTGTCGGCATTGACCGTCCGGGCAACGGCTTGTTCGGCTCATCGGTCGTGGCGGTTGACGCCAACACCGGCAAATATATGTGGCACTTCCAGCTCGTGCATCACGATGCGTGGGACTATGACGCGCCCGAGGCGCCGCTGCTGGTGGACATCAAGCATGGCGGCAAGACCATTCCGGCCGTGATCGCGATGGACAAGGCAGCCATGCTGTTCACCCTGGATCGCGTCACCGGCAAGCCGATCTTCCCGGTCGAGGAACGTCCGGTGCCAAAATCCGATGTGCCCGGCGAGAAAATGTCGCCGACCCAGCCCTTCCCGACCAAGCCGGAACCGATTGGCCAGCACACCATCTCGCGCGACAATCTCTACAAGGGCGAGCCGCAGCTTCAGTCCTATTGCGAGAAGATGGTGGACGACAATCACATGAAGCTGGGCGGGCCGTTCATGCCCATCGGCAACAACCAGTACAGCATCTCGCCTCCGGGACCTGCGGGCGGCGTGAATTACTGGGGCGGCACCTATGATCCCAAGCTGAATCTGTTCGTCACCAATGTCAGCAATGTCTTCCAGCCCATGCGTCTGGTGCAGCGGCCGGATGGTTCCTGGATCAACCAGGGGCCGCTGGCGGGCCTGCGCCGTTTTGAAGATACCGATCGTCATCTGCTGTGCGGACCGACCCCCTGGGGCGAGCTGGTCGCGATCAATATGGATACGGGCGACACGGTCTATCACAAGACCCTGGGCGTTTCCGACATGCTGGCGCCGCAATATCAGAACACCGGCCGGCCCGGTGGCAGCGGCGCTTTCACCACGGCCAGCGGCCTGACCTTTGTCGGCGCCACGGACGATAATCGCTTCCGCGCCTTCAAGACCGCCACTGGCGAGCAGGTGTGGGAGAAGAAGTTGCCATCCTCGATCGAGGATTCGCCCGTGACCTATCAGAGCGCCGACGGCCGCCAATTCATTACGGCGATCGCCACCGGCGGCGGCATCGGCACGGCCACCACCGAGGTCCAGAGCGACGTCGTGATGGCCTTCGCTCTGCCCAAGAAATAGCACCTCATCAACAACCGGGATTTGTCATGCGCCATTTTTCCACTGCCGCCGCCATCGTTCTGATTTCCACTTTGGCGGCGGTGGCGCAGACCCCGCCGCCGCCTTCGGGGAAGCCCGATCCGGACCACAAGGCTTTGCCGGCGGGTCCGGGGCGCGAAACCATGATCCGCGTCTGCTCCAAATGTCATGAGCCGGAAGTGGCAGCGGACCAGCAGTTCGACGCCGCAGGCTGGAAGGATCTGGTCAATCAGATGGCCAGCAACGGCGCCAATGCCACGGATGCGGAGTTCGATGAGATCGCCGCTTACCTGACCAAGTCGTTTCCGATCAAGTAGCTAGAGCGGCCCCGCCAGGGTGGCCGGGACCAAAGCTGCCAGCACCAGCATGGCCGGCACCGAATAGCCGTACTTGCCGTGATTGAGCAGAGTGACAATGGTCACAAAAGTGATCAGGCCAGCCAGCGCCACGCCCCAGATGCGGGTGATGGGATTGGACAGAAACAGCGCCGCCAGCAGGTTCAGCACGCCGACAACCAGATGGGCGTTGGCGGGAAAGCGCCAGCGGCGGTAGCGGGCGCGCAGGAAAACCGGGCCATACAGATGGATGGCAGCGCTGATCGCGAACAATGTGGTCAGCGTCAGGGCATCGATGGTGGGAATGGTCATGCGTTTTGTCCCTCAGACACGAGGGAGATAAGCAGGCATGAACGCTGCGCCAATGGGATGTGGCGTAATGCCAGCCATTCGGCTGTGGCATGGCAAGGCGGCTGGCGGCTCTTTCGGGCGCTATTTCTTTGCCCAGCCGCCACTGAGGGCTTTGTAATATTCGCCGCCCGGCATTTTGGCGATCAACTGCGCACCGGTGGCCTGGCCTGCGGCATCGCGGGTGACGCCGGTCTTGGCGGCGGTCTGGGCGTAAACATCGGCCCGGGCGGCGTTGATCTCATTGACCGCGGCGGTGATGCCGCCATCGGCCGAGCCTTTGACCAGCCCAAGATAGCCATCGGCCTGTTCGCCGACGACACCGGCGGTCTTGGCGGCGTCCACTGCGGTCTTGTCGCTGGCGAGATCGGCCAAAGCCGGGCAAGCCAATGCCAGCAGCAGCGCGAAGGCCAAAGCGGGTTTGTTTTTTGCGAAGATGCTCATGATCAGGCTTCCTTCACAGCGTTATTAAAAGAGGTCGGGATTTTGCTGGATCGTGGACTGGACTTCCTTGTCCAGTTTCACCCGCACATCGGCATCCAGTTTTGCATAAATATTGATCGGCGCCACCTCAATGCGGATGGTGGGCGTGCAGGCGCACAGCGCCGCCGCGCAGGCCAAAGTATAAAGAATTGCCTTGGGACTTTTCATCGAACCACTCCCTAATTCGATTGCCCCGTCTGGGCGAGTGTTTTTGACCATGCTTCGGCATAGGACTTCAAGAGTTCGTCAAAATTAAGGGAGGTATCCAGGGTCAGGTCAATCGGCGTACCGCTGGTGAGCTGGATGGGCTTTTGCAGGGCGGTGCCGTTGACGATGTCGGCGATGGCGACCTGCGCCTGTTGCGGCTTGGGCGGGTCGCTGCGGCCCTTGACGTGAAAGACGATTTGCAGGCGCCCATCGGCGACGCTGTTGATGTCGGCGGTCAGGCTGTCGAAAGCCAGGTTTTCCAGCGCCTGATAGGCCAGGTCTTGCACGGTGTTGACCGAGACGGTCGCGCCTTCATTCCAGATCGAGCGGTCGAGCGAAATGCGACCCGGCCCGATGGAAGCCAGATGACCGTTCGTAATGCGAAGCCCTTCCGGACCAATGGAGAAGGGTACCGAGCTGGTGACTTTGCCCTCAAGCTTGACCTTGTTGCCGAGATTGGAGGCGGCGACCAGCGGCGCTAGCGCAATGCCGTCCAGCGCGGCGGCGCCGGTCATGGCGGGCGTGCTGCTGAGAGCAACGCTGAACGCGCCCAGTTTCACATGGCCTTCGGCGATGGTGGTGGACAGGCTTTCCACATGCAGGGCGCCGCCGCCGAACGAAAAATCCATGGCGACGCCGCTGAGCGGCAAGGTCCAGTCAATCTTGGAAATGGCGATGTGCTGACCCGGCGCGGTGACCGGCGGCAGCAAGGAATTGAGGACAATGATGGCGTTCACGGCATGGGCCGTGCCCAGGGGCGTAAGGAAGTCGAGTTTTTCCACGCCGAACGTGCCATAGCTTTGCAAGCCTGCGGGCGACCAGTTGATTGCGCCGTCGAAATGCGCGGCGCCTTCGGCGTGCGATACCGCGCCCAGCAGCGGCGAGAGCATGGCGGGCTGAAGCTTGTCCAGCGCGAATTGCAGATGCGGCGCAGCGATGGTCATGGCGCCGATGCCGGTGGCCAGAGTGTGGCTGAAGCTGGCGGTGCCCAGGGCATTGCCCTTGGTATCGGCGGCGGCGAAAGCGCCATGCCAGACCCAATTGTCGAGCGCGATGTCGCCGGTGCCGGAAAGCGGTTCAAATCGCCGCGCCGTGACCCGGTCGGTCAGGCGCACAGCGGTGACGGCGATCTTGCCGCGCATGTCGGAGCCCTGGCCCGAGAAGGCGATATGGGCGGCGCCCTCGCTGAGGCCGGTCTCAGCCAGCGGGATCGCCATCGCCACATTTTGCGCCAGGGCGGTGAATTTCCAGCCTGTGCTGTCAGCGGTGACGGTTTTTTCGCCGGGCGCGGCGCAGAGCGCGCCTTTGATGTTCTGGGCCATGTCGCTGTCGCCAGGATGAAAGGCGGTGAGCGTGGTGGGCGCGCAGGGTCCCAAGGTGAAGGCGAAAGCGCCTTTCTGGAAAGAGGCCGTGCCGTTGGCGGACATATCGGCACCGTGCAGCATGGCAAAATCAAAATGCGTGGCAAGCGCGGCATCGCTGGTGAAGACGCCGTCCTGCCAGCGCAGGTCATGGGCGCGCAAAGAGAGTTTGGGCAGGCCTGGGCCAAAGAGCGCGGCATCAAGATCGCCATGCAACGCTGACGGCAGCCCGCTGAGATGGAGGGCGGCGACACGCAGGCCGCCGCCACTTGCGCCCTGGATTTGCAGCGGCTGGTTGAGCGACAGGTTCAGCGCGCCGTTCTGGCGGGTGATATTGGCATTCAAGGCGATATCGAGATGACGCAGATTGGCCTGCAGCGCCCGCGGGATGCGCGGGTCTTTCGCCAGCACGGGATATTGCGTCACCAATTGCGGAGGCACGAAATCCGCACCCGCAGAAACACGCAGGGCGGCACTGCCTTCGGGCACGCCATCGTTCAGCGCGCCGCGCACCGCTTGCGCCGTCAAGTCCAGGGTTGGTTTTGTGGCTGTGAGACCGGCACCCATTAAAGATGCCGCCATGAACTGAAGATGCAGAGAGGGCGCCGCGAAGGATTTGGCGTTCAAGTCCCATTGCAAAATGGGCGCGGAAATCTGCGCCGTGATATCGCTGGCCTCCAGCGCCGCATTCTTCAGCCCGCCCTTAAAATGCGCCACCACGCCATAACCGCCCGAAGCGGGATCGAGCCGCAGGTCGGCGCTGGTGATGTGAATGACCGTGCCCTGATAGCCGATCACCGTCGGCTGGGCGGTGATCGCAGCCGAGACAAGCTGGTTACGCCTTACCTTCGCATCCCCGCCCAGTTCCAGCGCCCCGCCAGGTGTCACCAGCAAAAGACGCAAATTGGAAAAGGAAATCGCCAGATCGTCGCTGATGTAAGACGAGTGGCCGTTCTGGCCGGAAGGCAGCGAGTCGAGCCAGCTTTGCAGATTGGGCAAACTCACATGGCCGCCGCCATCCAGGCGTGCCCGCACCACCGGATGGATCAGCCTTACCTGGGTGATCACCGGCGTCAGGCTGAGGGGATCGAAATCCACTTCCACCGCATCTGCGGAGAAATCGGGCGTCTCTGCAGGACCCAGCGCCACCCGCCCCGACACGCCCGAAAAACCGAAATTGCCAAAATCAACCGAGGCGGCGATGCCGTGCTGGTGGAAATAGCTTTGCGCCAGTTCGCCGGCCAGCCGCGCCCGCACCAGCCACAGCACGGCCAGAAGCAGTGCGATGGCAAACAGCACGATCCCGAACTTGCGCAGCGTCAACACCCCATAGGCAACAGGATAAACCATGCCGCCCGATTCCGCCCTTTAAATGGCAGGCCGAAGGGCAACCCAATGGGTATCGTGCCAAATTCCGGATGTCGAGCCGCCTATCCGGGCAGCCGCGATCAGATCAATGGGCCGCGTCGTTGATGTAACGCAGCGGGGCGAGCGGCCCCAGCGGGATATAGTCAAAGCCCATCGCACCGGCCTGGCCGAGGGGGAATTTCTCCAGAATGGCTTTCGCCTCCCCCGGCGTGGTGGCGTTGACGATGAACACCACGCCTTTGCCGTCGGTCTGATAGTACCATTGGTCGATTTTCCCCGCGAGATAGGCATCCACCGTGTCATGCACTTCGTGCGGCATGATCGCGGCACGCTGCTGCGGCGTCATGGGCGCGCCCATCGCATGGGAAATCGCCAATATTTTGGTGGTCGGTACCGAAGGCGCCGCGGACTGGGCGGATGCACCGGTCAGTCCGGCGGCCAGTATCGCAGACGATAAAATGGCAAGACGCATGAAGTCCTCCTGGGTTGATTATCCTTGGCCGAATTGCAATGCCGACAGCGTTTGGCGCAGCGCCGCGGTTTTCGCGCCGCCATTGGCGGTTTCAAACATGCCTTGCGCACGCCGCCACAGCGGCGTGGCGATTTTCAGGATGGAAGCGCCGGCTATGGTGAGGCGAACAACACGCCGGCGCCCGTCCTGCCGCGACGGCGCGACCGCGATGAATCCGGCCTGTTCCAGCGGCCGCAGATTTTTGCCTGCCGTGGTGCGGTCCAGCGCCAGCCGCTCGGCAAGGGCGTTCACCGAGGTTTCGCCGGCTCGCTGCAGCAACGTCAGGATGGCGAACTGGGTGGCGCGCAGGCCGCTGGGCGCCAGTTCACCATCATAGAAATTGGAAATGCGGCGCGCCGCCCGGCGCAGGGCCATGCAGTTGCAAGCGTCTTGCGGTGTCATGCCGGCTCCAATTAGGAGTATATGCTCCTAATTCAGCTTAGAGCCTTGCAAGGAGCGGCGCAAGAGCGGTCTCAAGCGGTCTTGAGCAAGGCCATAAAGCCGAAATCCATGTGGTGCTGCATGTGGCAGTGAAACAGGCTCAGCCCCGGCTGGTCGGCCTGGAAATCCACCGTCAATTCCTGGAAACCGCCGATCATGACGACATCCTTCATCACCCCGGCGGTCGGATGGCCGGCAAAGCTGGTGAGTTCAAATGTGTGGCGGTGCAGATGCAGCGGATGGGTGTCGTCGGTGGCATTGCGCAAACGCAGCCGGTAGCGTTTTCCCAGGCTGAGATTGAACAGCGGCTTCATCTGGTCCATGGAAAAGGCGATGCCATTGACCGTAAATTCCTCGAAACCATTGCGCGCGCCGCGTGCCGCAAAGGTCATGGTCAAGGTCTCGTCCGGCGGCGGCCTGTTGCTGGACTGCGTGCCGAACAGGCGATAATCCCAGCGCGACGCGGCTGGCTTGACCCAAACGGGCTTGCCCGCGGATTTTGCATATTCGACCACAATGCCCGCACCATTGGCGCGCGCATCGTCATCAACATCGCCTAGCACCCATTTTCCCGGCTTGTTCATTTCCACGATGGCGCTGATCCGTTCGCCCGGACCCAGCCACAGCACCGGAACATCTGCCGGATGCGGCACGGTATTGCCGTCGAGCGCCGTGACGCGGAACACATGCCCCGGCAACGCCAGGCTGCGGATCTCCGTCGCGCTGGCATTGAGAATGTGGAACAGGACGCGCTCGCCGCTTTTGACCGCTATCGGCTTGCCCTCGCCCAGCATCCGGCCATTGATAGAATAAAAGCGATAGGCCAGCTCATAGGCCTGGGGAAGGCCCTGCTTGGTGGAAATATCCAGCGCCTTTTGCGCGGCATCGCGCAATGCCGGCACGATGTCGGCGGGCGCCAGAAAATCGTCCGGCATTTCCATGCGCGTAAAGGACGGGCCGAATTCCTTGAGAGTCAGAAATTCTTCGCGGTCATGGCGTCCGGGATTGCTTTTGGGCTCGATGAAGACAAGCCCTGCCTGACCGCTATAGGTGCTTGCCGTCAGGTTCGTTCCGGCAATCCCGTGCGAGTGATAATAGCGAAAGCCGGGTGGTCCGGGGGTGAAGGTGATCAGGCGCTTGCTGTGCGGCGCGATGTAAGGCGTGCCCTCTTCGGCGGCGCCATCCACCTCGCCCGGCAAAGCCTGGCCATGCCAATGCAACAGCTCTGGCGTGTCGGTGTTGTTGCGGACTTCAACCGTCACCGGCCTGCCTTCGCGCAACCGCAGAAGCGGGCCGGGGAATTGATTGTTGTAGAGCTTGGTGGAAACCGCCGTCTCTGCCCCCAGCGCCAGCACGCCGTTGCCGATTTCGATGATGTGATCGGGCTTTCGCTCTTGCCCAAGCGCAGGCAGGGAGAGCGCGGTACCAACGAGCAAGCCGCCGCTGGCCTGCAACAAACGCCGGCGATCAAAATGCATGGACTAAGTCCTCAGCCATTGGGCAGGTGCGATCGGCCTAGTTTGCCGAAAGCGGTTCGGAATCTTCCAGATATAGCTGCATGGTGAGGCTGATATGCCCTTCGAGCAAATGCCCGGCATAGACCGCGCCATTTCTGAGCAGTGCCACGACCAGATGGACATGCACGACTGGATTGCCGCTCCGGTCGCGGGTGATGTTGCCCACAAGCGAAGTCACTTCCATCTCCTCATTGATCCGCATGGTTTTGTAGGCCCGCTTGTCGGGATCAAACCAGCCGATCTGCGCCGAACCCAGCGCGCCCAACGCGGTGAAATGGGCGACTGTCAGATGATTCTTGGCAGCGAATTCCGCCAGCCCCGATACCACTTCGTCGCCCTTGGAAAAGACCAGCTGGAAGTTGCGTGTTTTCGGATTGAGTTCGGTGGCTTTCAGCCCTGGCGCCATTCCCGGTTTCGGGACTGGTGCCGTGACATAGTCCGGCGCGGACGCCGACGCCTGATCCTGGGCATGGGCGCCGCTCGCCAATGCAACGGCGAAGATGGAAGCAAGTATGACGGATCGGACCATGACATTCCCCTGTTTTGACGGATCGGTCCGCCTTTTTTTCGACCGGCGTACGCCTTACCGCGGCTGACTCGGGCTCGGATGATCGGCATCGACAAAATTCTGCCCCGGCAGCGGAAATATAGCCAACCTTGTCGCCATGCCGTCGCCCGCAAAGGAGGTGCGATGGAAGCGGCCATGCGGCGCATACATCACGTCGCCCTGATCGGCGGTGAACACCGGCACGCCTTCGATCTTGTACGTCATCTTGCCTTCCATGATGCACCAGAACTCGCTGTAATCAATATGGAAGTGGCCCTGATCGGACTCCGGCGGCGTCGGCACAGCCATGCCGCGGATAAAAGAACCGTCGGGAATAAAGCGTCCGGCGGTGACATTGCCATGGATGACATCCTTGTCGAAATCCAGATAGGGCTTGGTGCCGGGAGGATATTTGCCCGGGGCGGCGGCATAGGCTGCCTTGACATATTTCTGGCCCGTAACGGCCGGCGGCGTTTCGGCAATCGCATATTGCGGAATGGCGCCGGCATGAGACACCTCGAAGCGCAAGGACGGTTCATCGCCCACCGTCTCCATGCTGAAGAGCGTGCGGTAAGGCACCCATATCGCGAAGCTTTTGGAGGCGACGAACGGTTCCTGGCCCTGGATGGTGACGCGCATCTGGCCCGCTTGCACGATCCAAAACACGTCGGTATCCGCATACATCATGGTTTTGGTTTTCTCACCCGGCGCCATCTGGATGTAATCGGCATGAACGGCGTTGTCGCGAACTAGAGGCTGGTCCCAGCTTTTCTGCTTGGCGTGCGACGCCAGGATTTCGGACAGCTTCCAGCGCGGCCGGTTCGGCGCAACCCAGGGCGTCAGGGGCACCGGCCTGGGCGCCCAGACATATTGATAGTCGGGCGGGGCCACCGGAGCCCGCTGGGCGGCGGCGCCCGGCGCAGCGGTGGGAGCCGCATCCTGGGCAGAGACCGGACGTGAAAGCAGCAACAAGGCGAGAACCGAAAACGCTGGCCGAACGAACCGCATCACCCTCCCCTTTTGTTCTAGTTAGCTTTCATCGTTTTAGGCCCAGACACGCGCAATGCCAATGTGAGGTCTGAACTGGCTGCTTCAGCAGCTTGTGGCCTTAAACCTGTGCCGCGCCTCACCGTGGGCGATCAGAAAGCGTGGGCGTAACCTTAAGGCGGTGCCGCGCCTCGCCGTGCTCAAGTCCCCTATCGGGGCGCACGGCTCGGCACCATTTCAATCCCGCCGTGGGCGGGATTGAAATGGTGGGCGCGACAGGGATCGAACCTGTGACCCCTTCCATGTCAAGGAAGTGCTCTCCCGCTGAGCTACGCGCCCCACCTGCGGAGGTCGGCTTCTATAACCGCCCGGCCCCCCAAAGAAAAGGCACGAAAAGGCCTAAAAAGCCGGTATTTCTGAAGGAATTGCCGTCCCGGCGGACGTTTTGGCCCGCCGGGAGGCAAATCGTCAGGCGATGCTGGTCTTGTAGAGCTTGATCAGGTTGGTCCAGGCGCGCTCGGCCTCGGGCTTGTTGTAGATGGGCTTGCCGGGGCCGGCGGGGGGCATGTCGGGGACCGTCCAACCATGCGCCATGCCGGTATAGACCACCACTTCGGCCGGAACATGGGCTGCCGCGAAACCGGCCTTCAGCTTGTCCTTGGCATCGGGCTGCTTGTCGTCATCGCTGGCGGCGATGGCGAGATACAGATGCGCCTTCATTTTCGGAATCAGCAAATGAGGGCTGTCGGGTTTGTCGGTGACCAAGCCGCCGCCATGGAAAGTGGCGCCGGCCCCGACGCGGGTTGACAGCGCGACGGTCTTGAACACCAGCGGGCCGCCCATGCAGTAACCCTGGGTGCCGATCTTCTTGGCCGTGTCCACTTCGGGTTGGCTGTCGAGCCAGGCGATGTAAGCACCGGCGTCTTTTTCAATCGCGCCGGGAACATTGATCGGGCCGGTCCACTCGGCGGTCTTGGCGCGATTGGCCGGATCGTTGAAATCGAATTTGCTGGCATCGGCCACCACCGGCGACTTGGTGTTGCGATAAAAGGGATGCGGCACCAGCACGCTGTAACCTTCGGCGGCCAGACGGCGGCCCAGAGCGCGGAAAGACGGGCGCAGGCCGAAAATATCGGTCCACACAATCACGGCAGGATGCTTGCCGGTGGCGGGATGAAAATAGGCGGCCTCGGCATTGCCATCGGGCGTCTTGATCATCACGTCCTTTTCCACCACGTCAGCGGCAGCGGCGCTGCCGGCGGTGACGGCAAGGCCCGCCATGGCGGCGGAGCCGGCGGTGAAGTCGCGGCGCGAGACGGCGCCCATGTCGTTGCTGTCGTCCTGTTTGTCCATTTTTTCGCTCCCGATTTATTGTGGAAATTCGGGCGGGAGGTTAGCGCAAGGATGCGGCGCGGGCACGGGGTTTTGTTAAGTGGAAGTTGGATGGCCGGCTCGAGGCCGGCCATGGAGGATCAGGCCGCGGCCAGCATCCGATCCACTTCCTGGACGATTTCGCGCAGGTGGAAGGGCTTGGACAGGACCTTGGCCTGTTTGGGGGCGCCCGAGGCAGGGTGCAGCGCCACGGCGGCGAAGCCGGTGATGAACATGATCTTGAGGGTCGCGTTGAGTTCAACCGCCCGTTTGGCCAGCTCAATGCCGTCCATGCCGGGCATCACGATGTCGGTCAGCAGCAAATCGAAGGTGAAGCCTTTGACGCATTCCCAGGCATCGCCGCCATCGCCGAAATCGGTGACGGCATGGCCGGCCTTGACCAGCGCCGCCGCAAGAAACTTGCGCAGCGATTCATCGTCTTCCGCCAAAAGGATATGCGCCATGCCAGCTCCTGCCCGTCCCTACCTTAAAACCATATCCGGCAAACCGTAAACCACGGTTAACGGCCCTGCTTGCACCCGGGCCACGCTTGGGCTTGTCTGTAGCGGTGATTTGACGAGTTTGCCCGCGATGGCGCCCGCTTTGCCGCCCGATTTTGCCGTTCCGGCCTCTGCGCTGGAAGGTGACGCTGCCTTGGCTCTGCTGTGTTCGGAGCCGTTCCAGACCCTGCGGCCAGCCCGCCACACCATTCCCTTTGTCTTTGCCTCGCCCCATTCGGGCCGGGTCTATCCCCGCGCCTTGCTGGAAAACAGCCGCCTGGACGCCCTGACCCTGCGCCGCTCCGAGGACGCTTTTGTGGACGAGCTGTTTGCAAGCGTTCCCAAGCTGGGCGCGCCCCTGATCGCCGCCCGCTTTCCGCGCGCCTATTGCGACGTCAACCGGGCGCCGGGCGAACTGGATCCGGCGATGTTTTCGGGGCCGCTGAACATGCCGGTGGATCCGCCAAGCCCGCGCGTGCTGGCCGGGCTGGGCGTCATTCCGCGCATCGTGCGCGACGGTGCCGAGATCTATCGCGGCAAGCTACTGCCGCAAGACGCCCATCTGCGGATGGACCAGTTGTACCGGCCTTATCACGCCACCCTGATGGCGCTGGCGGAAGAAACGCTTGCTCTGTTCGGCACCGCCATTGTGGTGGATTGCCATTCCATGCCTTCGGCATTGGGGGCACCTGATATTGTGCTGGGCGACCGCTATGGCGCGTCGGCGCCGCCGTCCCTGACCAATTGGGCCGAAAACGCCTTTGCCCGCGCCGGTTTCAGCGTTGCGCGCAATTCGCCTTATGCCGGCGGCTACACCACCATCCTGCACGGCCGCAGCATGGCCGGATGCCATGCGCTGCAGATCGAAATCAATCGCAACCTTTATCTGGACGAAGACAGCCTGCAGCGCCGCGCCGCCTTCGACAGCGTAAAAAACCGCATCACCGCAGCGCTGACCAAACTGACGTCCATCGCCTTCACCCGCCGCGGCGGCCTGCCACTGGCAGCGGAATAACAGCCCAAAATTAAACGCCTCGGATTTTGCGCCAGGACTTTTGTGGCCTGAGCAGGAGCGCAGCCGCGATGTGGGCTTTTGGGCCCATAAGCGGACGCGCGACGCACTCAGGACGCAAAAGGACGGCGCAAAAAAAATGGCCGCTCCGAGGAGCGGCCAAGTTCAGGGAGGAAACGCCCAGGAAGGGCGGCGGCTTCGCGATCGAAGATCGCAATACCGCGCTGCAACAATATGCCGATAAGGCGCCTTGTCTGCAAGCCCAAAGTTTAAAAAAATTCCCGGCATTTTCCGCGAAAAACATGGAAATTTCAGCCTATTTTTCCAGCCCCTTGGCGCTTTCCGAGGAATTTGTGCAGCGCAGTAAAACCCTAGTTCCCCACTGGAGATAGGTAGATTCACATCTCTGTCGCCCCGGCGAAACAAAAGATTCGCGCGAAGCATCTAGTCAGCGGCAACGGGTTACGAGGAGAGACGCGATGGACAATATGTTCGAAGCGCCAGGTGCCTTCCGGTTCGACAAGGCCGGTTTCCATCCCCAGATTCCGGGGCGCGGGGGGCGCCCCCCACTTGATCATCGCACCGACCAGCGCCCGGCGCGCCATCATCGCACCATCTTCATTTCCGACACCCATCTGGGCACCAAGGGCTGCAAGGCCGAGATGCTGGCCGACTTCCTGGCACATAATGAATGCCAGACGCTTTTCCTGGTCGGCGACATTGTCGATGGCTGGCAACTGAAGCGCCGTTGGTTCTGGGATGCGATGCATGACGCGGTGGTTTGCGAAATCCTGCGCAAGGTCGATGGCGGCACGCGGGTGATTTTCGTGCCCGGCAATCATGACGAATTCGCCCGCAGCTATGCTGGCCGGCTGTTCGGCGGCATCGAGATCATCAACGAGACCATCCATGAGACGGCGGACGGCAAGCGGCTGCTGGTGCTGCATGGCGACCGCTTCGACGGCGTGGTCACCAACGCCAAATGGCTGGCCCATTTCGGCGACTGGGCTTACGGCATCATGCTCAACTGGAACGACAAGCTGTTCAAGATCCGCAAGGCGCTGGGCCTGCCCTATTGGTCGCTGTCGGCCTGGCTGAAGCACAAGGTCAAGAACGCGGTCGAATATATCTGTGCCTTCGAAGTGCTGGTAGCGGCCGAAGCCCGGCGCCGCGGCGCCGATGGCGTGGTTTGCGGCCATATCCACCATGCCGAAATCCGCATGATCGGCGATGTCCTTTATCTCAACGACGGAGACTGGGTTGAAAGCTGCAGCGCCCTTGTCGAAGATGCCCGCGGAAATATGGAGATTCTGCGCTGGGCGACCCCAACTCAGAGAAGCGCCGACCACACCGGCCAGGCCAGCGCGCCTGCGCCGGCGTTTATTCCCGCTTAGGTCGCGGCGCCTCAAGCCGGGGCCAGTTCCCGGCGTGGCCGCGCATTTGAAAATCCTGATTGTCACCGATGCGTGGCGGCCCCAGATCAATGGCGTGGTGCGGACCCTGGAAGTGCTGGGCGCGGATCTGACCGCGCTGGGCCATGATGTGCGCTATGCCACGCCCGAAGGGCGCTTCACCGTGCCGATGCCGACTTATCCGGAAATAAGGCTGGCGCTGTTTCCCCGCACCCGGCTGGAAAAAGAGATACGCGATTTCGCGCCCGATGCGGTGCATATCGCCACCGAAGGCACGCTCGGGCTTTGCGCGCGCGCGATCTGCATCAAATACGGCATCGCTTTTTCCACCTCGTTCCACACGCGCTTTCCCGAATATGTCCATGCACGCTTTTCATTCGTGCCGGAATCCCTGGTTTATCGCTGGCTGCGCTGGTTTCACGGTCCCGCCACCGCGATGATGGTGGCGACGCAAAGCCTGAAGCGCGAAATGACGGCGCATGGATTTCATCATCTGCGCATCTGGTCGCGCGGCGTGGATGTGGCGCATTTCCATCCCGTGGAAGAAGCACGCCTGCCGTACGAAGCGCCGATCTGGCTTTATGCCGGGCGGGTGGCGGTGGAGAAGAATATCGAGGCGTTTCTCGCCCTGGACCTGCCCGGCACCAAAGTGGTGGCAGGTGACGGGCCGGCGCGGGCAGCGCTGGCGGAAAAATATCCGCAGGTGGTCTTTCTGGGGGCGCTGTCAGGAGATGCGCTGGTGGCGGCCTATTCCGCCAGCACCGTCTTTGTCTTTCCCAGCCGCACCGACACGTTTGGCCTGGTGCTGCTGGAGGCTTTGGCCTGCGGCCTGCCGGTGGCGGCCTATCCGGTGCCGGGGCCGCTGGATGTGGTGGGGCCGCAGGTCCCAGGGGCCGCTGCCGTGGCGGCCCTGGACGAGGACCTCAGGGCGGCCTGCCTGAAGGCCCTGGCGCTTGCCCAACCTTCTCAGAATGGGGCCCCCCACGCGCCCCAGGGGCCGCGGGCGTTTGCCCTGAACCACTCCTGGCGGGCCTGCACCTTGCAGTTTCTGCGCAACATCGTGGTCGAGCCTGATCCCGGCTAGGCGTTAAGCGCCTCTCCTTGAAGGGCTTATCTCGGCTCCGGCTCTGCGCTAGAACCAGAGGAAAGCAGAGGTTCCTTCAGCCCCATGGCGTCCGCCCCCCATCCAAAGAGCCGGGCCCAGCTTAACCGCCAGGAAATCGCCTTCCTGGGACTGACCATCCTGTTCTGGGCGGCTTTTGTGGTGGTGCTGGGCAAGGATACCAGCTGGGACTTCCGCAATTATCACTGGTACGCGCCCTATGCCTTCCTGAACAACCGGCTGGGGCTGGACGTCGCCGTCGCCCATCAGGCCAGCTATTACAATCCGTTCCTCGACATTCCCTTTTATTGGCTGGCCACCCACACCCATTCCTGGATTGCGCTGGCGTCGCTGGGCGCGATGCAGGGCGCCAATATCGTGCCGCTTTATTTCATCAGCCGCGAAGCGTTGCTGCCGGCGACGCGCAAACTGGCCGACCGCAAACTGGCGGCGGGGGCGTTGGCGCTGGTGGCGCTATTCGGGGCGCTGACGCTCTCGGAATTCGGCACCACCTATTACGACAATGTGATGAGCGTATTCGTGTTCAGCGGGCTGGCCGTGCTGGTTGTGGCGCGTGACAGTTTGCAGGGTGGCCCGCCGTTGCGCGCGGCTTTGCTGGCGGGGCTGGGCGGGCTTGCCACCGGCATGGCGATGGGGCTGAAGCTGCCGGAAGCGCCTTTCTGTGTCGGCTTTGCCGGCGCGCTGTTGGTGCTGGGCGGCAATCTGCGCCAGCACATCGCCCGGCTGGTCGGCGGCGGCATCGGCGGCGGCGTCGGCTTTGCGTTGTTCAGCGCCTGGTGGATGCTGAAGATGAAGGCGCTGACCGGCAATCCGCTGTTCCCTTATTTCAACGAATATTGGAAGTCGCCGTTGGCGCTGGCGGCGCCCTATCGCGACCTGCGCTTTGTGCCCACGCATTTTTGGCGCGAATTGTTCTTTCCCGTGCTGTTCTCGGTGGACTGGCATGTCGCCGACGATCTGGGCTTTCAGGATTTTCGCGTCTGCATCGCCTATTTCGTGGTGATCGCGGCGCTTGTGCTGTGGGCCGTGCGGCGGCAGAACCGCGACCCGCTGGTGGACAATCGCACCGCGCTGATCCTGTTCGCTTTCGCCGCCGTCAGTTATTTCGCCTGGCTGAAATTCTTCGCCATCTATCGCTATATCGTGGCGTTGGAAATGCTCAGCCCGCTTCTGATCGTCTCCGCCGTGGGGCTGTTTCCGGGCGGACGGCGGACGCGTTACCTGATGTTGGGGGCGCTGGCCTTTGCCGTGCTGGTGACGGCGCGCAGCGATTTCCTGGAGCGCGCACCACTGGAAGATCCCTATATCCAGGCCGCCCTGCCGCCCATTGCCCGGCCCGACCGCACCATCGTGGTGATGACGGGCGATGCCCCGATGGGCTTCATCGCCACCCAGCTGCCGCCGCAAATTCCGGTGCTGCGGATCGATGGCTGGATGGTGCAACCGCGCGACGGCACCAAAATCACCCATGACATGAAAGCCCAGCTGGGCCGGCATATCGGCGCAGGGGGCGATGTCTATCTGATCGCCGACGCCACCGACATGGCGCGGGCGCGCGACGCCCTGGCCGACTATAACCTTGCCATTCGCTGGACGGAGTGCCAGCAATTCGACACCAATCTGGTCGGCACCTATCAATGGTGCCCGCTGGCCAGAAAAAGCTGAGTGACAAAAATCATGATTCCGCGCATCGCAGTGCTGGTGCCCTGCTACAATGAAGAGGCCGCGATCACCACGGTGGTGCGCGACTTCCGCACCGCGCTGGTGGGTGCGGTGATCTATGTCTATGACAACAATTCCAAGGACCAGACGGTGGCCCGGGCGCGCGAAGCCGGCGCGGTGGTGCGCAGCGAACTGCGCCAGGGCAAGGGCAATGTGGTGCGCCGCATGTTCGCCGATATCGAGGCCGACATTTATGTGCTGGTGGATGGCGACGACACGTATGACGCCGAGGCCGCCCCGCGCATGATCCGCAGCGCCATCGAAAACGGCGCTGATCTTCTGACGGCGCGGCGCATCCATACCGAGGCCGCCGCCTATCGCGCCGGCCATGTGCTGGGCAACCGGATGCTGACCGGCCTGACCGCGCTGCTGTTCAACGTGCGGCTGACCGACATGCTGTCGGGTTATCGCGTCTTTTCCCGCCGCTTCGTCAAAAGCTTCCCCTTCACCGCCGAAGGCTTCGGCATCGAGACCGAGCTGACGGTTCATGCCGTGCGGTTGATGATGCCGATGGCGGAAATGGATACGCGCTACAAGGAGCGGCCGGTGGGCTCAGTCTCCAAGCTCAACACCTGGCGCGACGGCTTCCGCATTCTATGGACCATCGGCTATCTGGTGCGCGAGGAACGGCCACTGGTTTTCTTCTCCTGCATTTTCGCCCTGCTGGCGGCGGCCGCGCTGCTGACCGGCGCACCGGTGGTGACGGAATATCTGCAGACAGGCCTGGTGCCGCGCCTGCCGACCGCGGTGCTGGCGACCGGTTTGATGCTGCTGGCGTTCCTGGCGCTGATGGCGGGGCTGATCCTGGACACGGTAACGCGCGGCCGCTGGGAGCAGAAACGCATGGCCTATCTCGCCATTCCCGGGCCACAGGATCTGACGCCACCATGATCGTTCAGTGAGTCTCGTAAAAACCCTGTCGCAGCTGTCGGTCTTGCGCTTTGCCGTCATCGGCGCCCTGGGCATGCCGGTGGATGCGGGTGTGCTGTGGCTGATGACCCACCAGGCGGGGCTTGATCCTTATTCCGGCCGCATCATCTCGTGGCTTTGCGCCGCCAGCTTCACCTGGGTCGGTAATCGCTATTTCACCTTCAGGGAGCGGCGCGCGCGCGGGATGGCCGGCGCAGCGCGCGAATGGCTGCGTTTCCTGGCGGCCAATGCCGTGGGCGGGCTGGTGAATGTGGGGCTCTATTCCACCTTGGTACACTTTGCCCCGCCGCCCCTGAACAATCTCTATGTCGCGCTGGTGGTGGGCGTGCTGGCGGGGCTGGGGTTCAATTTCACCCTGTCGCGTCTGATGGTGTTCAAAACCCCGACACCGCCGATCTGACGCCTGGAATTGGCGACATGGATTTGGCGCTGGTGGCGCGCTAGCGTGGCGCCATGGGCGTCAGGCATTTCGGGTTTGGATTTGTCCTTTGGGCCCTGCTGGCCGTGCCGGCATCGGCCGCTTCCAGCTATGCGGTTCGCCAGGCGGCGTGGAGCGCCGGGGATGAGCGGGGCTTTGGGGAGTTCATTGCCGCGATCGGAGCCTCGGGTTGCCGCAGCGTGGATTCCTGTCTGCACAGCCCCGCAAATATCTTTGCCGCCAGCGATCCGCGCGGGGCGCATTTCCTGTCGGACTGCGCCGACCTGCCCTATGTGCTGCGCTTTTATTATGCCTGGCACCGGGGCCTGCCTTTTTCCTATGTCTCGGACGTCAGCCCGCGCGGCCATGCCAGCGACATCCGCTACTCGCCTCGCGGCAACGAGATTTCCGCGCGGCACGATGTTTTGAGCGGCGCGGATGCATTGCGCACGCTTGAGATTTTGCGCGATGCGGTGTCGTCGGCCACCTATCGGGTCCATCCGGGCCTGGAAGAGCCGCGCGAAAGTGATTTTTATTCCCCCGCGATCGGCCCCAGATCCATCCATCCGGGCACGGTGATCTATGATCCCAACGGCCATCTGGCCATCATCTGGAAGATCGAGGCGGATGGGCGGCTTCGTTATATTGACGCCCATCCCGACAATTCTCTGACCCGAGGGTTTTACGATAAGCGCTTTGTGCGGGCATCCCCCGGCATGAGCGCAGGCTTCAAAAATTGGCGGCCGTTGCGGTTGGAAGGCGTGCGGCGCCGGGACGATGGCGTCTTGATCGGCGGGCATGCCGTGCTGGCGCGCAATGACGAAATCGCCGACTTCTACCTGACCCAGTTTTTCGGCACTGGGGCGCGGCCCGTGCAGGACAGCGATTGGAAACAGGGGCGCTTTGTTCTGAGCGGCCAGGCGGTGGATTATTACGACTATGTCCGCAGCCAGATGGCGGGTGGGGCGCTGCATTTCGATCCGCTGAAAGAAGTGGCGGACATGGTCACTTCCAATTGCGAGGATCTTTCCTATCGCGCCGATGCCGTGGATCTGTCGCTGCGCGCCGGCTTGCAAAACCAAAGCGAACCGGCGCGCCTGCCGGTCAATATTTATGGCACGCAAGGCGACTGGGAAGATTACTCCACGCCCTCGCGCGACGCCCGCCTCAAGACCGCCTTCAAGGAACTGCGTGACAATGCCGAGCGCTTTATTACCCTGTATCGCGCCCGCGATTCCAAGCTGGCCTATGGCGGCAGCGATCTGGCCAGTGACATGCTGGCGGTTTACGACCGTGCCGCGGCAGCGTGTGCCACAGGCTATGTCCGCAGCGATGGTACCCATGTCTCGTTCAGCTATGAAGAAGCACGGCGGCGGCTGTTCCGCCTGTCCTTTGATCCCTATCAGTGCGTGGAGCGGCGTTGGGGTGCGGAAGGCGCCGAGCTGGCCAGTTGCAGCGATAGCGCCGTCAAGCAGTCCTGGTACCGGGCGGAGCAATCTCTGCGCAATCAGATTGACCGCACCTATGAGGCGCGGATGGACTGGTCGCTTGGGGATTTGCAATCGGGCGATCCGCGCATCGGCGCCGCCCAACCGCCCGATACCGACACCCGCGCCTATCTGTTGGCGCAAAAAGAAAAACCGGACGCCCGTTTTTCGGGCGCCCGGTTTCCTTAGGTCAGACGCAGAAGCTTACTTTTTCTTCGCGGGAGCGGCGGCCGGAGCCGAGGCAGCAGCAGCCGACGGATGGGCGGCATACAGCGCATAGAGATGGGCAATCTGCGCCCCGTTGCTGTCGCCCTTGTCGGCGTTGAGAGTCTTGATCGCGGCGGCGGACTGGCCGGCGGCAACCTGGACCAGGCCGAGCGCGACCACGGCGCCGTCCTTGTCCTTGAGGGTCTTGCCCAGCGCGGACTGGCAGGTGGCGACGGCGTCCTTGGCCTTGCCGTTGCTGTATTGCTGCAGGCAGACCTTTTTCAGCGCATCGCCAGCCGGGTCCTTGTTGGCGGCCGCCAGTGCGGCATCCATACCCGAAGTAACCTGGCCAGCCTGCTGCTTGGCAAGCGCCTGGAGCTTCTTGGAACGGTCGTCGTTCAGAAGGCCCGCGGCAGTGCCCTTGTCGAGCACGGTGGCGGCTTCAGCCGGCAGGCCGAGCTGGAGGTCCAACTGCGCCAGGTTGATATAGTCATCCTTGCCGGACAGCGTGCCCGTCAGATACTTGAGGCGCATCAACTGCAGCGACTGGGGATCGGAAATATTCTTCTCCCCCTGGGCCAGCTTGATCACCTGGGTCCAATATTCGGCCTTGCCGGTGCGGGCGACGAGCTGTTCCAGCGCATCGCGCTGGGTGGCATTGTCGTTCAGGTCGAAAGCGCATTTCATCTCAAGCTGCAAGGTCGCTTCATCGGCAGCTGCGCCGGCGCCCTTGATGTACTTGATGCAGCCGGCCTTGTTGCCCGACAGGTAAAAGGACTGGGCCACAACGGCGGCGCTGGTGGAATCCAGAGCGCCCGCCTTGCTCAGCGCTTCGCCGTCGGCGATCACGCCGGAATAATTCTTGGCGGCATAGTCGCTGGCGAGCTTGTTCTTGGCAGCGGCCGCGCCACCGAGACTGACATCGCCCGACTTGGCGCCGATATAGGACTTGACCTGACCGATGGTGGAGGTTTCTTCGCCGGTCTTGTCCGCGACGGCACTGGCCTTGTCGACCAGTGCCATGGCGCCCTTGTAGTCGCCCTTGGCGGCCAGGGCCATCGCCTGCTGCAGCGGCTCACCGACAGCGGGGCGCACGGCAGCGGCAGCCGGAGCCGTCATGAGAAGGGTCGCGCCGCCCAGTGTGGCAGTGCCAAGGAGAAACGCCGCCGCTACGGCGTGGAGCTTAATTTTCGTCATCTCAGGAACCTCACTTGAATTTGAAGCGGGACCCGAGCCGTTCGGCTCAGGTCCCTGCTTATGAACTGCCCTTCACTTGGGCTTATTATACCGATTATTGGTTGTACTGATCAATCCCGGTAAAGCCGATATGCGTGACGCCCAGATGCTGGGCATCGGCCAGCACCATCGCGACAGCGTCATACTTGGCAAGACGATTGGGGTCGATCTGGATTTCCGGCGGTGTCGGCTGATGCGACGCGTCATACAACCTGGTGTCCAGAGTGGGACGATCCACCTTTTCGCCGTTCCAGCTGATGGAACCGTCGAAATCGACGCCCAGGGCGACGACCACGGGTTCTGTGGTCGGCGGCGCCTGGTTCGGACGCGGCATGTCCAGCTTCACAGCGTGAGTCTGGATGGGCAGGGTGAGAATGAGCAGAGTCAGAAGCACCAGCATGACGTCGATGAGCGGGGTGGTATTGATGTCCACCAGGACTTCGCCGTCAGCCTGTGATGATCCCATTGACATGACAAATTACCTTTTTAAAGCGCTGTGCCGGTTAGGTCCGAGATTACTGCAACGCTGGCGGCTGGGTGAGGAATCCGACCTTCAGGATACCGACCTGCTGGCAGATTGCGATCACTTTGCCCACCGCTTCAAACCGGACATCCTTGTCGCCGCGGATGTGAACTTCCGGAAAGAGCTTGCCGGCCGCATTCGCCTCAATTTCCGCCTGGATCAGACGATACTTGATGTTGGGAATGTCGATGACCGTCGTGGTCTCGTCGTTCCAATACATGTTCTCGTCTTTATCCACGTGGATCACAATATTTTCCGGCTTCGTAACCGTGACGATATTGCGATACGGCGGCAGTTGCAGCGGCACCAGCTTCGCGGCCACCGGGATGGTGACGAGGAAGATGATCAGGAGAACCAACATCACGTCGACCAACGGGGTCGTGTTGATGGTGGTGTTAAGACCCTCTTCCTCTGCCTTCGCGGCATTCATGACATTGACGGACGACATAAGGCAAACTCCGCGTGTTGACTGATCTCGTTCTGATTACTTCTTCGAGACGAGATAGGTCTGCAGGTCGCCCGCGAAGCCCTTGAGCTTTTCGGCGATGACCTTGTTGCGACGAACCAGGTAGTTGTAGAGCAGCACCGCGGGAACCGCGACGGCCAGACCAAGCGCGGTCATGACCAGAGCTTCACCGACCGGGCCGGCAACCTTATCGATCGAAGCCTGACCGGCGACGCCGATGGCGATAAGGGCCTGTAGAATGCCCCACACCGTGCCGAACAGACCGACGAACGGCGAGACCGAACCAACCGAACCCAGGAACGCGATGCCGCCGGCAAGGGCCGCATTCGCATCTTCGAGCTGGTGGGAAATCTGCATGCCGATCCAGTCGCTCACGCCAACCAGCGAAGTGGTGTTGGTCGAAGCCTTCACGCCGCTTTCCGCAATGGCGCGGAACAGGGAGTTCTTGGGCAGACCTTCAATGCCTTCGTTCAGGTTGGAAGCGGCCCAGAACTTCTTCTCGAGAAGCTTGGAGTGGTTCAGGACGCGCTGCTGTTCAATGAACTTGGTGATGAAGATGTACCAGGTGCCGGCCGACATGATCGCCAGAACCACGATGATGAAGCGGGCA
>Ga0118677_10003178_pt1 | contig 31643 bp, 28 predicted proteins | sample AliMusrvi5mmetaG_FD_86154 | JGI IMG/M metagenome (GOLD analysis project Ga0118677, IMG submission 86154) | reverse complement strand
AGTTAGAGGGGGATGAGACACCTATGACAGAAAATCTGCTTTCCGACTTGAATCCACTTGTCCCGCTTGATCGCGCGCGCCTGTTTGGCAGTCGCGACCGGCTCGGCATTGTCGTAAGTGGTTCGCTGAACGACGGGCTTAACATCAAGATCGACCGCGACACGATCATCGAAGGGCTGGCAGTGGGCAGCTATGTCACAATTGACGGCCAGACCAGCCGGCGCTTCTTCGGGTTGGTCACGGACATCCGCCTGGACGCTGCGGACGCCAATATGCAGAAGATGCCCCCGATCCTCGATGACTTCGTGACACAGATCTATCGTGGCACCTCGGTCTACGGCGTATTGCACGTGAAACCAATGCTGGTGCTGGAAGAAGGCGCTAAAGAACCCAAACCGATCAGAACCGTTCCGGCGCACTTCACGACCGCCTACCGAGCAACACCGGAAGAGGTGAAGGAGATTTTCGCCGATGAGGGTGAAGGCAGCTACCAGATCGGCGCTTCCGTCGATGATGAGAACATCAAAATCAACCTGAATCTCGAACGATTCGTGGAACGGTCGAGTGCAGTGTTCGGGCGCAGCGGCACGGGCAAAACGTTCCTCACCCTGCCCCTGCTCGCAAGTGTGATCAAGCACGATATCGCCTCGGTGCTGATCTTCGACATGCACAACGATTACGGATACACCCTCAAGGGCGACAAGTCGAAGACTTTCAAGGGATTGAAACAACTCTCGGCCATCGGCTCGCGGGTCAAGGTTGTCACACTGGACGAGGAGTCGTCTCTCGCGCGCAAGGCTCATTTTGAATATGCGTTGCACATCGGTTACGATCAGATCGAGCCAGAAGATCTGGAAATGCTGCAAAGCGTGCTCAGCCTCTCCGACGTGCAGGTCAATGCGCTCTACGCCCTCAGCCGCAAGTTCCCCGGCGACTGGGTGAGCAAGCTCATGAAGGACGACGACGACGACGACATCACCAGCATGATTGAGGGCAATAAGATATCGGAAGGCACTTATTACGCCATCCAGCGCAAACTCAAGCGCCTGCTGAAGTTCGGTTTTATCCGTGAGAAGACGACCGAGAACTTCGTTAATCGTATTGTGGCGTCTCTCACCAAAGGCGACAATATTGTGGTTGAGTTCGGGCGCTACGGCAATGACTTGCCCGCCTATGTTTTTGTCGCCAACTTCATCACGCGGCGCATCCACGAGAAATATGTCGCGATGAAAGAAGCGGCCGAGGGCGGTGGCGTCGAACCGCGCAAGCTGGTCATCGCCGTCGAAGAGGCTCACAAGTTCCTTGACCCAAGCGTCGCCGGGCTGACGATCTTCGGCACCATCGCCCGCGAGTTGCGCAAGTACAACGTCACACTCCTGATCGTTGACCAGCGCCCCAGCCAGATCGACGCCGAGGTCATGTCGCAGATTGGCACGCGGATTACGTGCGCACTGAGCGACGAGAAAGACATCAGCGCCGTTTTCACCGGCATGAGCGGGACGCAACAACTGCGCAGTGTGCTGGCGTCACTGGACAGCAAACAGCAGGCGCTGATCATGGGTCATGCGGTGCCGATGCCAGTGGTCGTGAAGACAAAGGAATATGGCCAGGCAGTCTACGAGGAATATGCGGGGTCAGCAACGACTACGGCTGACAAACATGCGATCAACCAGCGCCGATTGGGGCGCGCTGACGATGACGGTTTGATCTAGGCCGGAATAATGACCATTCGCGTCACGAACCTGTCGTACCACTATCGCAACCAACGCGAACGCACACTCGACGGACTATCGACGGAGTTCAAGCCGGGCGAGGTCACACTGATCGCGGGCGCGAGCGGGTGCGGTAAAACAACGTTGATCCGCTGCATCAACGGTCTGATCCCGCGCAGCTACACCGGGGGTGAACTGTCTGGCGCGATCGAGTTATTCGGGCAAGACACTGCCGCCCTGACGCTTGCGACCATCTCACAAATCATAGGCACTGTGCTGCAAGACCCTGAGAAACAGATCGTGGCATCCGATGTGACCAGCGAGATTGCATTCGGGCTGGAAAACCTGGGGTTGCCACGGGATGAAATCAGAGAACGCATCGCTCATACCGCGGAACTACTGCACATCAGCAACCTGCTCACGCGCGAGACGTTTCTACTCAGCGGCGGTGAAAAGCAGAAAGTCGCCCTGGCCGGCGTATTAGCGATGCGCCCAAGGGCAGTGTTGCTGGACGAGCCGCTTGCATCGCTAGACCCAGCCTCTGGCCGCGAGGCATTAGCCTTGATGCGCCATTTAGCTGACGCTGGCATTGCGGTTGTCATCATCGAACATCGCATCGAGGATGTGCTGGCAATTCACCCGGAGCACTGCGTCTACATGAGCGCCGGTCGCATCACTTATGATGGCGATGCCGCAGGTCTGCTGCAATCCGTGGACTGGCGCGAGATTAAATTGCCGGCGTCAGTCGTCATGCAACGCGTCCGAGCCGCGGGCATGGCGGTCCCTCATAGGGCGCGCAGCAAATCGCCAGAACAAGTGGGCAGCAAATCGATCATCGAATACCGTCAGGTGGGGTTTGGCTACGCCGATGGCCCCGAGGTGTTGCACGACATCAACTGCGCCATACGACGCGGCGAGATCATCGCGCTGATCGGGCCAAACGGCGCAGGAAAATCAACGTTGCTCAAACATGCCATCGGCCTGAATCGCCCTGTGCGCGGCCAGGTGCTGGTCGATGGGGTAGACAGCGCCGCACTGACAGTCGCACAGCTTGCGCGCGCGGTCGGGTTCGTATTTCAAAGCCCCAGCCATATGCTGTTTGCGCCTACTGTGCGGGAAGAACTGGCCTTTGGCCCGCGCAACATCGGACTCGACGCGGAGACCATCGCGCTGAACACGGATAACGCGCTTGCCACGGTCGCGTTGACCGGCACAGAGGACCAACCTCCGCTTGCGCTCAGCTTTGGACAGCAGAAGCGCATCAGCATCGCGAGCATCCTGACGATGAACCCGCGCATAGTGATCATGGACGAACCCACTGCCGGCCAGGACTATGCCAACTACACCCACTTCATGGATGATATCGTCAGTCACATGCGGACAGACGCCGAAAGCGCCAACGCAAAGCCGGGATTCGAGGCACTGGCGTTCATTACGCACGACCTCGATCTTGCCATCACCTACGCGAACCGGATTATGCTCGTTGCGGATGGCCGTATCGTGGCCGACGGCGCGCCCGAAGAGGTATTGCTGGATACAGCCAGGCTGGAGCGATGCCGTATTCATCCGACATCGCTGCTTGAGGCCAATCTGGCGGCATTGAATAAAACCACTCCCAGCGGGATGCAAAGCCATCGATTCATGTCTGCTGCGGAACTTGCATTCCTGGCATAAACGCACATATCACCCATGCTTGTCACCTGGAAATACCGACCTCGCAATACGCTGATGCAACGGCTGGACCCGCGCGCGCGTTTGATCTTCTTTCTGTGCTACCTGTTGAGCGTTTTCATGTTCTGGGATGTGCGCGTGCTGTCAGGATTCCTGGTCATTACACTCCTGACGGTTCTATCTGCCAAACTGTCGTGGAAAGATACCCGGCAGACCTGGTTGCTCCTGGGAAGCTTTACGACCTTCTACGCGTTGATCACATTCATCACAGGGCGCGCAGGGAACAACCTGTATCAAACCGAACATATCATTGCGGTATTGCAGGCGCCATTTGTCGTCCTCGGCTGGCAGCCGACAGTCGCCATCAGCATCGAGCAGGTGTTCCTTGCACTCAGCCAGTTTTCCCGCGTATCGAGCATCGCGGCAATCACGCTTCTGATCCCCTATACCTTTGATCCTGCGATGTATGGCGTTACCTTTCGCCAGTTAGGCCTGCCGGACAAGCTGGCATTTGCGCTGGACCTGACGATGCGGTTTGTGCCGAGTCTGGGTCGCGATTTTGCGATGACGATGGATGCCCAAAAGGCGCGCGGGTACGAAATGGAACGGCGTTCAGGCGGCCTGCTGGGTCAGGTGCGCAAGCTGACGCCGTTATTAGTGCCAGTCGTGATACACAGCATCATCAGCGGCGAGGAGATCACAGACGCAATGGACTTGCGAGCATTTGGCACACAACCGCGCACCTGGTTGCGCCGGTTGAGCTATGCCCGGCGGGACTACATCGTCATCGCGGTAAGCCTCATCCTGCTTGCAACCTCGGTCGCTGCGAATTTGTCAGGACTGGGTCGTTTCTGGGCGCCTTGAAAACGGTGTGCTCGACGCCCAGAGACTCAATGCAATATCTGGTTCAGGAATACCCGGGTGCGCTCTTCGCGGGGACTAGCGAAGAAATCATTCGGAGTGCCCCGTTCCACAATCACGCCTTTGTCCATAAAAACGATCTCGTCAGCCGCGTTACGGGCAAAACCCATCTCATGCGTCACAACAACCATCGTCATGCCTTCTTTCGCAAGTTCCAACATGACATCCAGCACCTCTTTGATCATCTCAGGGTCGAGGGCTGACGTAGGCTCGTCAAACAGCATCACTTTCGGATTCATCGCCAGCGCGCGCGCGATGGCCACCCGCTGCTGCTGACCGCCCGAGAGTTGACCAGGGTAGAAGTTCGCTTTCTCTGGCATCCCTACCCGTTCAAGTTGCTTCTGCCCCATCTGCGCCGCCTCTTCCGGGTTGCGCTTCCGCACTACCCGCTGCGCCAGCATGATGTTCTCAATCGCCGTGAGGTGTGGAAACAAGTTGAACTGCTGGAACACCATCCCGACCTCTGCGCGGATGGCGTTGATATCTTTGTGGTTGTGGGTCAAATGAATCCCATCCACCCAGATTTCCCCGCTGGTCGGCACTTCCAGGTGATTGATACAGCGCAGCACCGTTGACTTGCCAGACCCGCTGGGCCCAATGATGACGACTACTTTGCCCTGCTCCACTTCAAGGTCCACACCATTGACGGCGTCGACCCGGCCAAAGGACTTGACCAGGTTCTTTATCGCGACCATAGGTTGTTTTGAATCAGACACCGCGGCCATTTTTGCTCATCCTATTCTCAATCCATTTGACGCCCAGTGAAAGCAGGATCGTCATGGTGAGATAAACAAACGCCAATGTGTTGTAGGTTTCAGGATAGCGAAACGAGGCAGACACATACAGGCGCGCTTCCTGGGTGATGTCTCGGACGCCCAGAACGGAAACCAGCGAAGAATCCTTCAGCATTGCGATGAAGTCATTGCCAAGCGGCGGCAGTATCCTCCGGATCGCTTGCGGCAGAATGATGTAACGCATCGCTTGAAAATAGCTCATCCCCAGCGAACGCGCCGCTTCCATCTGGCCGCGCCCGATCGACTCGATACCGGCGCGAAACGTCTCAGCCTCGAACCCGCCATAGGCAAGCGCGAGAGCCACCATGGCGCGTGCCAGTAGCGAAACGTCCTGCGTTGTCGATGTCACCATGAAGTTATCCGGGCCGAGGGCAGGGATCAGCGATTTGCCAATGGCGTTCAACAGGGTAAAGAAAGCGGGTGTGACCACAAACGCGACATAGAATATCTGCACCAGTATCGGCAGGCCGCGGATCACCTGGACGTACAGGGTGGCGAGGTTGAAAATGATGCGGTTCTTCGATACACGACCCAGTCCAGCAATCAGTCCCAAGATGATGGCAGTAGTAAATGCCGTCAGTGTCACGAAGATCGTAGTGGAAATGCCGCCCACCAGTCTGCCCAGAATCGCTGTGTAAAGTTCATTTGTAAGGAACTGATACAGCAGGATCACCCCGGCAAACAGGAGCAACAATAGCCACCACGGCAATTGCGCCAACCATTGCACAAACTCGGCCTGGGTTGAGGATCGTTTGGACTGAATTGGAGATGCAGCCATGTTTGTCACACCCATGTGTAACCCCGCAAGGCAGCTTAAACCTTGCGGGGCTACTCAAATGTCTCGACCGCGCCGAGTCACGCATTAGACGACGGACGCGGTTATATAACTCGAAAATTACTTAGAGGGCGTCGCCGTTGGCGCAGCGGTTGGGCCGGGCTTAACTGCATCGTAAGTCAACTTAAAGTCAGGACCAAACCATTTCGCGTTGATCTTGTCCAACGTCCCATCGGCCTTGATTGCCTTAATCGCCGCATTGAACGGCGCCACCAGGTCTGAACCCTTGGGGAAGACAAAGCCAAGTTGCTGCCCCACGAGTTTGCCTTCCAGCAGACCGACTTTGTCCGCGTTCACACCGACATAGCCCTGCCCGGCAGTGTCATCGATAACCACGGCATCAGCATCTTTCGAGATCAATGCCTGAACAGCATCGCCAAAGGTGTCGAATGCGGTTACGCGTGATTCACCAACGAGTTTAACGGCTTCGTCGTAGTTGGTGGTGCCTTTCTGGGTTGATACCTTGAACTTTCCGTTCTTCAGCTCATCAACCGATTTAAAGCGATCCTCACCCTTGCGAATCAGAATGCGCTGATCGACGGCAATGTAACCATCGGAGAAGTCAACCACTTTGGCGCGGTCATCGGTAATCGTGATGCCATCCGCTGCCAGGTTGAACTGACCACCAGCGACAGCGGCGATCATGTTGTCCCACGCGATCTCTTTGAACGCGAGTTTGCAGTTCAGGCGCTTGCAAAGCTCGGCAAGGGAATCGTAGTCCCAGCCTTCGGCTTTGCCATTGTCAAGACGGACATAGTTGAATGGCAAATAGGCGTTCTCAATCGCAACTGTCAGTTCCCGGCCTTTCAGATCAGGCAAGCCTGCCGGAGTTGCAGTCGGCGCAGTTGTGGCCGTAGCGACTGGCGCAGAGGTAGCGGTTGGCTTGGGGGCCTCAGTCGCCTTGGGCGCTTCGGTTGGTTTTGGCGCATCTGTCGGTTTGGGCGCTGTTGTCGGAGCAGCAGCCTGGGTGGGAGCAGGCGCTGATGTGGCAGTTGGTGCAGCCGGCGCGGCGCACGCAACCAGAACAGTTCCTGCAAGCAGCAGAAAACTTAGAAAACGTAACTGTTTCATGATGAAAGTCTCCTCCTCAGGATAATAAAATAGGTGCACCGTTTTGACAGCGCACCTGGCTTAGGCCGCAATTGTACCGCAGTCATGCTTTTGCTATACTCGTCCTGTGGCACGCGTGGCGCGGCTTCATGCGACAATCAACACACACTATGTTGATACTCCTTGACCTTGACGGCACGCTCATTCATGACCGCGCCTATCGTGAAGCCATCGACGCCACAACAATCCGATACGCGACCGCGAACACTCTTCCGATCTTCCCACCTTTTGACGATGATATCCATGTCCTGCACGCCCACGGCTACAGCAACGAATGGGACCTGGTTGCCTTTTTGGCTGGCATCCTGCACCGCAACAAGTTACTCGGCGACACAAATCGCCCCGATTACCAAGGTTGGACGCGCAAGACAGCCGGCGCGCCCGGACTGCCCAATGAACGGGCGCGGGATGTGCTGCTAAACGAGTCGCCGGCAGTATTACACCCTCTGTTGCACTTTCTACTGGACAACGTCACCGATGTTGAACACGCGCCGACGACGCGCCTGTTTGCAGAAATCGTCCTTGGCTCGGAACTGTTCAGCCAGCACTATGGCCTGACCCCCAACCTGAACACCCCCTCACTGTTGCTGGCGCGCGACATATCGCTCTTGAACGAACTGGGGCGCGCAGTGATCATGTCACATCGATGTTGCATCTTTACAGCTCGTCCAAGCCTGCCTCCCGGGCATCGCATGGATCAGCCGTCAACCGCGAACAACAGCGCGCTCGTTCACCCTCCAGAGGCTGAAATCGGGCTCAGGTTGCTTGGGTTGGAGCACTTGCCGATGATTGCTCTCGGACATGTCCAGTGGGTCGCTGATCGCTATGGCGAACGCGTCTATGACTTAACAAAGCCAGGGCCCGTGCAGGCGTTGGCAGCACTCCTGGCTGCGTCGGGAACAGAAGAAAAAGCGGCCCTGATTGCAGGCTATAACCTGTGGAAAACGGGTGAAGTCTCTGAGTTGTACAAAGCGGTCGAAGGGCAGCACGTCTATGTGCTTGAAGACAATGCCGCCGGGGTAAAAGCCTGTCACGCTGCAGCAGGCCTGCTGCAACGCTATGGCATCGCTGTCGCCATTCACGGGCTGGGAATTTCAAAGGCTCCGGCAAAACGCGCGGCGCTTGTGCCGGTGTGCGATGCCCTGTTCGACGATCCCAACTCGGCGCTTGCCTCCATCCCCGGCTGAGTCACCAGATCGATTGCCCATAGAATGCTCACCGCGCAAAAGAACAGCTTCTTGAATGCTTTGCTCTACCGGTTGCTCATTCGCAGCGCGGTCAGGCAAAGCTTTCACGGCGTCTACTATCGCCAGAACTCGCCAACACCCAGCCATGACGGCCCCCCCGTGATCTTCTTCGCCAATCACAGCGCCTGGTGGGACGCCCATCTCGCGATGGTGTTTAACGAGCAGATATGGCGCCGTGACGCCTATGTGATGGTGGAGGATGCACAGCTCAGGCGCTACCCCTTTTTCCGCTACATGGGGGCATTTTCTGTGAGTCGAACTAACCCCCGCGCGGCAGCGGCCAGCATGAAATACGCTGCCAGGTTGCTCCGCGCCGAGCCGAATCGCCTCATGTTGATCTTTCCGCAGGGCGAGATACAGGCCAACGATTTGCGGCCGTTCAAACTATTCCGTGGCACAGGCGCCATTGCGCGGGAGAGCGCCCCTTGTCTCGCTTACCCGCTGGCGTTGCGTTATGAGTTTATCGGTGAACAAAAACCAGATGCTTTTATCAGCATAGGCAGCCCGATCCATATCGAAACCTCCAGCACAACGGCAAAAGACTTGACCGAGGAAATGACGCTCAGGTTGACAACGGAAATGGATCAGATGCGCGAAGACGTTATTGCGCGGAACTTCAGCGGGTTCACAGCGCTTTTACGAGGCAGTTTGAGCATCAACCGCTTGTGGGACGCTGTCAGAGGCCGCTCTCAAATCAAGTCGATTGGGCCTGACTGACTATGCCAAATTCACCTAACACCGTTATAATGCCGGTGTTGAAAGGCAACAACTTCTGCCTGGCAACTGGGCGTGCGATAGAATACAGCGCTATTAAAGAAACTAAACGAGGGAATGAAAGTGATAGCACTTGGACACGATGCATTGATCCGCGAAATTGACGAAACCGTGCTCGATTACGCTGAGTCGAAAGACGCTGCGCGCGCACCCTTCATCGATCTGTCGTCTTATCTGCCACCCAAAGACGATGATGATGATGCGATCGGCGACCTGGACGAAGACGATCTCGAAGATGTCCTGGAAGACGACTCCGACGAGGATGAGGAAGAGGGTGTGGATAGTCTGGATGAAACCGACGAGGACGATCCAGACGACATCGACAACCTCGATGATTCGGACGAAACCGAGGATGACGATCCTGACGAAGAGGACGAAATCAGCCTGGATGACCTCGAAGAAGACGACGACGAAGATGAGGCGCTCTGGGGCGACGAAGAAGAAGACGAATATTAAGTAGTCATCAATTCACCTGCACACTGCGCCACTATCCGAGCGATATCGAGCGCAGAATCGGGTCTGGCAAGTTTGGCCGAGGCGTTGCGCATGGCGTCCCTCCTGGCTTTGTCCGTGATCAGCAGCTTTAATTGCTTGGTTACAGCATAGGGCAGGAAAGGACACCATACGCCGGCGCCTTGGTTTACAACGTAATCCACATTGCCCTCTTCCTGGCCGGGAACCGCGTCATATAACACAATTGGCAACCCGGCAATAAAGGCTTCTGCAATGGTGCCCGGCCCTGCCTTGGTCACCAGTATGTCTGCAGCCCCCATTAATTCCGGGATATTGTTTACGAAACCCAGCACTTTCATCGGAATGCGCGGGTTGATATACTCCATCTCGCGCTTGACGGTCTGGTTCCGACCACACACGATCACCATCTGCAATGGCAACCCGCTGAAGGCGATTTCCTGGCCCGTGATTCCCAGACGCCCCATCCCGTCGCCCCCGCCTATCAAGAGCACCAACGGCAGGGTTTCGCTTAAACCAAGTTCAGCGCGGGTTGCGGCGCGATTGCCCATGCGCGCGCGAAAGTCTGGCCACACGGGTTGACCCACCACCGTTATCTTCTCGTCAGGAACAAGGTTTTCCAAGGCGTCCCTGCGGGCTTCTTCGGTTGGAACAAGACACAGGTCGACTTCCGGCACGTAGTGGGCGATATGACCAGAGACGAGATCCGTGACAACGTTGATAAACCTTGATGCGACCCCCAGGCGTTTGATGGCCGCGGGCATGGCTTCGTTATAGATGGGATGGGTGGACACGTACACGTCTGCTGGCTCAGTTTTGAGAATCTCTTCCGCAACCGAATCGCCGATCGGCTCAAACATGCGCCGAATAGCAGCCACTCTGCGCCGACCATTCGTGGCGTGATAACTCAAAGCATAGATCATTCTTCCGTAGTTCACCCACATCGGATAATCTAAATCAACATTCCGCAGGAGCGAGGGAAGAAATTGAAAACCATTCAGATATGAAATCTGAAACTGATCGCCATAGAGGCTTTTCAAGCCGATAACAATGGCATCGGCAGCGCTGCGATGACCGCCGCCCGAATCGCCGTACAGCATGACAATACGTTTCATTGTGCCAGTATCCTTGATTTTAATTGCTTGCGCCTTTGTTTGAAGTATGTGTAACAAGGCGTTTTTCCAGCTCGCGGCGCGTCAGCAAAACACGCCGACCACAGGTGCGGCACTTTAGCCCGATATCTGCGCCGAGCCGAACAACCAGCCACTCATGCCCACCGCAAGCATGCGGTTTTCGCAACCGCACCAAATCGTTCAACTCAAGCGGCGTAATCGAAAATGAGGACACGAGCGGAATTATAACTGCACCCGCATCAACACATATACTATAATCCCTTCGTTATAATTATGAATGGACCATTGATACAGTTAATCCAGGGAATTAGCCAGGGTAATCCAGCGGCTATTTTGTCTTCTTTCATCGTTATTGCCTTATTGTTACTGGTATGTTTCCCGGTACACGAGTTCGCACACGCATACGTTGCCATGCGACTGGGCGATGATACGGCGCGATTGATGGGTAGAATTACGCTCAATCCATTGGCGCATCTTGATCCGATGGGATCGATTTTGTTTCTTGTCGCCGGCTTTGGCTGGGCCAAACCGGTGCCAGTATCCCCCAATCGCCTTAACGGCGATCCGAGAACGGGCATGGCAATTGTGGCGCTGGCTGGCCCAGCTTCAAATGTGTTGCTGGCAATCGCCTTCGCAATTATGTATCGCGTTATGAGCCCATTGAGTGGCACTACCAGTGTACTTACGTCAACCATAGACGAAGTTCTCGTCACGGCAGTATTTCTCAACCTGATCCTGGCCTTATTTAATATCATCCCAATCCCGCCACTGGACGGGTCACGTATCCTGGCGGCTTTGCTGCCCGAAGAAGGCGCCCGTCTGATGTCAATGATTGAACGCTATGGGTTCATGGTGCTCATGATCATTACCTTCGCTGTGCCCACACTCATGTCCAGCCTCGTCATGGGGCCGGCCACGACTCTGGCTCGACTGTTGCTCGGGTTCTAGTTTCTCTTAGAAATGCATAATGGCAAAAACACGTATAACCATTGTTGGATGCGGTTTCATCGGGACTGCAATTGCGATCGCGCTTCGCGGGCTTTACAAAGACATTGAGATCGTTGGTCACGACAAGGAACAGCTCAACACAAAGCGCGCAGAAAAACTCAAGGCAATCGACCGGAGCAATTGGAACCTGCCGTCAGCATGTGAAAATGCTCAACTCATCGTCCTGGCGATACCCTTTGGCGCAATCGAGCCGACGCTGCGCGCGATTGCGCCGGACATCATGCCTGGAGCCATCATCACAGACACTTGCGCCACCAAGGCGCCTTTGGCTGGGTTTGTGAGCAAGTACCTCCCCGCTAACGCGGTCTATATCAGTTCCGATATCATCTTTAACCCGTCCAAAGTCCCGCCCACGCAAAAGATTGAAACGCTGACCGCGGATGCGTTTATTGGCGCCGCATGGACTGTGACACCCATTGCCGGCACACCCGACTCAGTGGATGCTTTTGCAAGTCTCATCACGGCCACCGGCGCAAAACCCATCTTCATGGATGCGGCGGAACATGACGGTCTGCGACTCAGTGTCGACACCATCCCCTCAGCCTTGAGCAGTGCGCTCATGCTGGCAGTTACATCCGATGCTGCCTGGCGCGAACGAAAGTGGCTGGCTGGATCGAGATTCGATGCGGCCACCATTAATGTGGACTCGACGGATGCCGAGGAAATCGCCAGCGTATTGGTCGCGCAAAAAGAGGCTTCAACACACTGGCTGAACCAGGTCATGCTTCAGTTGATGGAGATGCGGGACGCCATCGAACAGGGGCGCAATGACAAAGTGACACTGCTTCTGACTCATGCGCGTGAGCAGCGCGAGCAATGGGCCAGCGATTGGTTTAAGGGGCGAGATGAAGGCAACGCGCCCATAGATGCACAGAAACCGAGCCTGCTTGGCATGTTTGTTGGCAGCCGCATGGCGTCGCGCATTGAAGAAAAGCCTGACAAACCAGGCGCCGGGAACAAGAACAAGCCAAAGCGCTAGGCTGGTTTTCAGGCACATCACACAACCCGTGTCACATTCTCCACAGCCCGCACAGCCTATCCCAAACCCCGGCGCATTGAGGGTTCTGAGTATTGCGCCGACATCGTTTTTCGGTGATTATGGCTGTCATGTCAGGATTCTGGAAGAAGCGCGCGCCCTGAAAGCGCTCGGTCATGAAGTCACTATTCTGACATACTTCAAGGGTAAAGATGTGTCCGGTTTCCGCACCATCCGCACCGGCCCAACCCCATGGCACGGGGACTACGAGGTAGGGTCGTCGCGCCATAAGCTCGCATTCGACGCGTTATTGGCCATCCGGCTGGCGCGTGTGCTCGCAAGAAACCGATTCGATGTGATTCATGGTCATCTGCATGAAGGCGCGCTGATTGGAAGTATCATTGCGCGCCCATGGCGCATACCGGTCTGCTTTGATTACCAGGGCAGCCTGACGAGTGAAATGCTGGATCACGGGTTCCTGAAACACGGCACAAAAGCCCTGGGGCTGTGGAAACGCGTCGAGCGTCTGGCGGAACGCCTGCCCGCACAAATTTTCACCAGCACCATCAATGCCGCAGACACACTCCGCTCTAGCATGCCATATCACACCCGCATCCAATCGCTGCCAGACGGCGTAAATCACGAGGATTTTCGCCCGGATGTCCTCACGGTGAATGAACGCGGCGCCCGGCGGGCATCGTTCGGTTTGCACCCGGAAGACACAGTCGTCGTGTTCCTCGGGCTGCTCGCCAAACACCAGGGGATTGGGTGCCTGATTGAAGCGGCGGCGCGCTTGAAGGCACAAGGACGCAACGTCAAGTGGCTGGTGATGGGTTACCCCGGCGTGGGTTACTGGAAAAATGTCGCGGCAACTTATGGCGTCCTGGATCGTATCATCTTTACCGATCGCATCCCTTATGCGAATGCCCCTAAAATGCTGGCGCTTGGCGATATTGCCATCGCGCCGAAGTTGTCTCAAACTGAGGGCAGCGGGAAAATACTCAACTACATGGCAATGGCGTTACCGACAGTCGCTTTCAACACCACCGCACAAACCGAACTACTTGGACATCTGGGGGTATATGCGCCAATTGGGGATATAGAACAGCTCGCTGCCCGCATAGCGGAATTAATAGATCAACCGGAGCGTCGCAAGGCGCTGGGGCAAAGCGCGCGGTTGCGCGTGATCCAACAGTACAGTTGGGAACGCGTCGGCAACGTGCTGGAAACCGCCTATCGCAACCTGACGACCTGTCAGCAGCCCTACCCATTGATGATGCGGTCAGATTCAGATACACTGCACTGAACACGCCGGCGTGCTTGATACTATGAACCCTATCATTTTGAAATTCGTATCGCTTACTTATGAATGAGTCCCTAAAAGGTCTATGGACCGACCTCAATGAAATCTGGACCTACCGTCACCTGCTGAGAATGCTGGTGACGCGCGACCTCAAGACCCGCTACAAGAACTCCATCTTCGGGGTTGCCTGGTCATTCCTGCAACCGCTGGGGATGATGATTGTGCTTACATTCGCATTTGGCGTGATCAATAAGGGTCCCTCTGACCTGCCCAATTTCAACGTCTTTATATTGTCGGGTTATCTCGCATGGACGTTCTTTTCAAGCGCCGTCGTCAGCGGAACCGGCAGCGTGGTCAGCAACAGCAGTCTGGTAAAGAAGGTCTATTTCCCCCGCATCCTGCTGCCTCTCTCAGTGGTGTTTTCCAACCTCATCAACTATGTCCTGGCGCTGCCGATGTTTGTGATTGTGGCAGTGGTGTCAGGCCATCCGCTCTACTGGACGCTCGCGCTAGTGCCAGTGGCGATGGTGATTCAGGTTATTTTCTGCTGCGGGCTGACGCTCTTCTTGTCGACCATCAATGTGTTTTACCGCGACACCCAGTTCATCATCGATCTTGCCATGCTGGCGTGGTTTTTCCTGACGCCCATCTTCTATGATATCCGGACGGCCAAAGCAGCCGTCTTTCTGGGGCAGACAATTGATACCGCGCTGTGGCTGCGGCGGTTGAATCCAATGGCGTCTCTCGTAAACATCTATCAGGACTTGATGTATCGAGGCGTGCCAACCAATCTTGATTTCTGGATACGCACAGCGGTAACTTCGGTGATCGTATTTATTCTGGGTTACTTTTTCTTTCAGCATTTCAACAAGCGTTTCGGCGAAGAGCTATGAGCAGCAAGTCCATTGCCCTGACGAACATCCACACGCTGATCCCCATGACGGGCGAGCGCGGCGCCAACGCGAATGCGCGCGCCCTGCATGATGCTGCGGTGATCGTTCAAGACAACGTCATCACATGGGTTGGATACTCGAGTGCGATTCCCGACATGCGCGAACCATACGAGGTGATCAGTCTGCGCGGGCATATCGTTTTGCCGGGGCTCGTGAACACGCACCACCATCTTTATCAGACACTCACACGAGCGATTGCGCAGGATTGCGAGTTGTTTGACTGGCTGAAGACGCTCTACCCGATCTGGTTGGGGATGGATTCCGAGGCGATCTACACCAGCGCTTTGACGGGCATGGCAGAGCTGATCTTAAGTGGATGCACAACCGCCAGCGATCACCTGTACATTTATCCGAACGACTGCAAGATTGATGATGAAGTCCGGGCTGCGACTGAGATCGGCCTGCGCTTCCATGCGACGCGCGGTTCAATGTCGCTTGGCGAATCCAAGGGCGGCCTGCCGCCGGATCGCGCGACTGAAGACGAAGCCGCGATCCTGAAAGATACAGTGCGAGCCATAGAGACATTTCACGACAGCCAACGGTATGCGATGCAACGCATCGCGGTCGCCCCATGCTCGCCGTTCTCGGTGACCACAGACCTGATGCGCGAAAGCGCGGCGCTGGCGCGCCAATACGGCGTGATGCTGCATACGCACCTGGCCGAAACGCGCGATGAAGAGGCCTTTTGTATTGCTCGGTTTGGCAAGCGCCCGCTTGACTATGCCGAGTCAGTAAACTGGCTCGGCGCCGACGTATGGTATGCGCACGGTGTGCACTTCAGTCCCGCTGATATTGGCAGAATGGCAACCTGCGGCTGCGGTGTTGCGCACTGCCCAACCAGCAACATGCGTCTGGCATCCGGCATTGCCCCGATCCGGTTGATGCTGGACAGCGGGATGAAAGTCGGTCTCGGTGTTGACGGCAGCGCCAGCAATGACAGTTCGCATCTGCTGGCAGAATCACGCCAGGCATTGCTGTTGCAGCGGGTGCAGAATGGCTCCACCTCCTTTAGCGCCACTGATGCACTCTGGTTGGCCACACGCGGAGGCGCCAGTGTCCTGGGACGCGATGACATTGGCCAGATCGCCCCTGGTTACGCCGCAGACATGATCGCAATCAACCTTCAGCGCGTGGGGTATGCCGGCGCAACGCACGATCCGCTGGCAGCAGTCGTGTTCTGCGCGCCGCAAGGCGTCGATTTCAACATGATCAACGGGCGGGTGATTGTAAAGGATGGCCGCTTGACAACCCTCGACATCGGCAGCCTGATTGAAAAGCACAACAGGATCAGTCTCAAACTGGTGAGTAATCCAGGCGTATGAGCGCCATCTGATGACAATTCGCAAGATCGCGTTGATCAGTTATCACACGTCGCCGCTTGCCACTCTAGGCGGCAAGGACACCGGCGGAATGAACGTATTCGTGCGCGAAACAGCGCGCGAGTTTGCCCATCGCAACATTGCCGTAGATGTATTCACTCGCAGCCAGAGCACACTCACGTTGCGGATTGATCCGCGTATCGCGCCCAACGCCCGGGTAGTCCATGTTCCCGCCGGCCCGGAAGCGCCTGTGCCAAAACGCGAGTTGAGGAAGTATGTCGCTGCGTTTACAGAATGGATGTGCAAGTTCACAACCGGCGAGAGCGATTCGCTCAAACACCCCACCCAACCATACGATGTCATCCACAGCCACTATTGGCTGTCGGGGCTGGTTGCAGACTCTTTGCGAAAATGCTGGGGCACTCGTTTTGTGCAGACGTTTCATACCCTGGCTGAGCTAAAAAATCAGATTGCGCAGCGACCCGAGGAGCGCGAGCCCGAGGAACGCGTCAAAGCCGAACATGCGCTCGTGGGGAGCGCTGACATACTCACGGCGTCAACCAAGGTGGAGCAACAGCAGCTGACGCATTACTACAACGCGAACGCATCCCATATACGAATTGTTCCGCCAGGCGTGGATACCGGCCGGTTCCACCCCATCGAGCAGTCGTACGCAAAGTCGGTCATTGGCATTCAGCAGTCCCATCGCATGATTCTGTTCGCCGGGAGAATAGAACCGCTCAAAGGCATCGACACTTTATTTCGGGCGATGGCCATATTGCGAGATCGCGCCGTCGAAACAGGCAGTCCAGCCGCATCGTTCTTTGGCAATTTATGCCTCATCGTCATTGGCGGGGATACCTCTGAGCGTGGGCTGCGCGAAAACGTTGAGATGGCGCGCCTGCATGCGTTGCGCGATGAACTTGGCCTGCAGGAATTGATCACGTTTATCGGCGCGCGCGATCAGGATACTTTGCAGTATTATTACTCTGCCGCCGACTGTCTTGTCATGCCGTCCCACTACGAGTCGTTCGGCATGGTGGCATTGGAAGCCATGGCCTGCGGCACCCCTGTAATCGTCTCGGATGTCGGGGGGTTGAGCCAACTTGTGAGGCATAATCAGACCGGATTACGCGTGAATGCCAAGGATGATGCAGCCATGGCTGACGCGATACAGAGGTTGCTTGGAAATGAAGTGGTGCGCAGAAGAATGGGATATCGCGCAGCCTGTTACGCCGAAGATTACAGCTGGGTCAAAGTAGTAGACAAATTGCTCGCCGTTTATGAGGAGATAAAATGATATCAAACCACATCAGCTACATTGCGCTTTGGTCAAAAGAACTACAGGTAAACCGCAGCGTATTCGCGAATCTCCTTGGTCTGCCGATTGCCTATGAGGATGAGAACGTTGTGGTGTTCCAAACCGAGGGCACTCAGCTTGTCCTGCAACGCGCTATTGATGCTGACGCCGACCTGGACGGCACGATCCAGTTTGGCTTTGAAGTTGCCGACCTGGATGGAGTGACAAAGTCGCTCGAAAACGGCGGTCAGATGATCACCGTCAATCGTGAAGAACTAGAACTCGACCAGCGCGTCACCGTGTTGCGGCTGGCTTCAGGACAGAAAGTCGAGTTCATCGGCAAGTGATGCAAGTGGCGTAAATCATGCGCCATTGCCGGCTTTTTCGAGCATCTTCTCCAGGTCTGCCTGCGCGGCGCGGTAAGGCAGCCAATCAGACATCTGCTTACCGCCAAGGTGGTTGTAGAACCGCAGGGCGGGCTCATTCCAATGCAACACCTGCCACTCCATGCGCCCGCACCCTGCCTGATACGCCACGCTGGCGCAGTGTAAAAATAGTGCTTTTCCAACCTTCTTCGACCGGTACTCCGGCAGGACGAACAAGTCCTCCAGGTAAAACGTTGGCAACGCCAGAAACGTCGAATAAGTGTAAAAGCTAATCGCATAACCCGCTGCCACTCCGTCCACTTCGCCAAACCATGTGTCGATGCGAGGATTAGGGCCATAGGCATCGCGCACCAAACGCTGGCGCGCCTCGGCAGTGGGTCGAGGAAGTTTTTCATAATCTGCAAGCGCCGCGATCAGATCGCCCAGTAATTGTGCATCTGCCGCAACGCCCTTACGCACTAGAATGTCAGAAGTATTTGTGAGAGCCATAGTATGTCGCTCGATTTTACATGTGATAGAGTCAATGTCGAAAATGAGACTAAAAGCTGAAACGCATCGGACTACGCGCCGGTCAGTTAAAACACTTTCCACCACGTTGCTGCCATTCCTGATCGCGTTTACCCTCGCACTGAATGGTTGTTCACTTTTACCATCACAACTAGAAAAAATCGCCGGTATTGCCGGCACTCCCAACGCCTTTAGCAGTGTAGCCACCGCCACTGTCGCGCCGCCATCACAATCGACGGCAGCGCTCGTTAAAGAGCGCAGCAAACTGCGTGTCGGGATTCGATTTGACGCCCCACCCCTTGCAAGCGTGAATGCAGATGGCAAACTTGAAGGTATGGATGTGGACATCACGCGGGAGTTCGCCCGTCGCTGGCTGGGCAGTCCTGATAACGTTGAATTTGTCCAGACAACATCAGCATCTGCGCCACGAATGATCGAACGGCGGGAAGTTGATTTTGCGCTTGGGGGCCTGGTAGAAACAAAAGCCGCTTCTGCCCATGCTGACTTTGGGCTGACTTACATGTACGATGGCGAAGCCGTGCTGGTGCGCACGGGCTCATATGCGGATTTCCCATCATTAGCGCGGCGCAATGTCACCTATATCGATCTACCCTCGACGAATGCACTGAGTGACGCCCAGATCAGCAATAACATCACAGTCACACTGCAATCCGCGCCATCCTATGCAGCAGCAATCCGCCAGTTGCGTGATGCGCAGACCGACGCGGTCGTGGGACGCTGGCGTCGCCTGCGCACCGAGGCTGGGCGCGACCCGGCGCTTACCGTGCTCACGCTCTTTCAGCGCGAACCCGTGGCAATCATGCTTCCCCGGAACGACTCCGATTGGTCTGCGCTGGTCAACATCACTCTTAGCGCTCTGGTTGCCGATGGCACATTCGCCAGTATCTACAAGAAATGGTTTAACCAATTGCCAGAGCCGGTGTATCCGCTGCCAAACGCCATCGATATCCAGTTAGCCACATTGCCCGACAAGATTACGCCCCATGACGCGCTTAGCCGCGTCCGGGGCAGCACCAGTGTGCGAATCGGGTTTATCGCGCAGGCCGATCCACTGGCCACGCTTGATGCAAACGGTGAGGTGGTCGGATTCGAGGTTGACCTCTGCCGCGAACTGGCGCGAAGATGGTTCCAGAACCCGTCCGTAGCTGAATTCACCGCAGTGCCTGCCGGCGACGTAGCTGGTCTGCTGCGCAGCAATGCAATCGATATGGCCATCGGCGGGATGGCGCGGACACAGGCAAACTCCCGCGTGATGGACTTCAGTTCGATTACCTATCAAAGCGGCGTCGGTATTGCGGTTTTAGAAACCTCAACCACCAACGATGTGTCAACGCTCAATGGCAAGGTGGTTGGAAGCATCCAGGGGAAAGCGGATGCCGATGTGCTGACGGCCATTGCCAGGGCTCGCAACCTTAAAATAACCACGCGTCCTTACGCCGAATTGGAAACGATGATTGACGCGCTGCGCAATGGTGAGATCGATGGTGTTTTAGCCGATCAGGCCGCATTAATCGCGCTAGCGCGCACGGCTAAGGATATCCGTGTTTTGTCGGAGCGGCTCAACAACCTGCCTATCGGCATCGCTCTGGCTCGAGACGACTCGACATTCAAGGCCTTTGTCAATTTGACATTGCAGGAGTTCTTTACAGACGGCACATACGCATTTCTGTACAAGAAGTGGTTTGGCACGGCGCCGCCCGACATGGACATCTGGCCAGGAGAAGCAACGGTGCAAACCGTTCTAATCGCGCCTACCGGAACCCCTCTGGCGACGGTGACGCCGGTATTCAGTGTGCTCGATACCCCCGTGCCAATTCAGATACCGCCAACACCGCTGCCAACACCCACACCCAAGAAGTAGATCATGTCCGTGAGGTCTGGGCGGTCTTCTCAATCACAAGAAAGTGCGACAGGCCAAAAGCCTGCAGTGGCGACAGTTCCATCGCCTGGATGACGCTACGAAGCGCCCGACCAGCCGAACCATAGCGCGCCACAAAGTTATCAAAGCCAGGGTACACCTGCTTGTGTAACACGACCCGCACCGAAGCGCCGCCAAACAGGTCGCGTAAACCGGCGGATGTATACGCCTTCACGTGGGGCGCCAGTTTGTTGCGCCATACATCAGGCAACCAGTTGATCAAGGGCTTGTTCCCGAAGTGATACTGTCCGCGCCAGTAGAGACCATGCGTCTCAAAGGGATACAACCGGTTTGGCGCGAAGATCGCCGCGCGTCCGCCCGGGCGCAGCACACGCACTATCTCGCGGCAGGCCTGCCGGTCATCCTGCACGTGCTCCAGAACCTCGTGGCTAAACACAACATCAAAACTGGCGTCGGGAAAGGGGAGTCGCTCGCACACCGCTGCCATGAGGTTTGGCACGCCGTTCTGTGAGCCCTCAATAACGCGTTCTACTTCAATATCCAGGCCGATGACGCGCTCAGTGAAACGCCGAATGCCATTGACATACATCCCGATACCGCAGCCATCCACCAGCACTTGTTTGGCAGTAAGGCTTACGGCATGATCGAGCATGGCAAGCCGGCGTTCCTGACCGGTGCGCCATACCAGCGATGGCACGCCGCGGGTTGCCGACTTTGGGCTCTCGGATGTGGTGTGTGTATGCTCTATTGTCATTTATTCGCACAACTGTGTTCTGGTGGATTTCGTGCTATCTTACACGACAGGCATTTTGAGCATAAGCGCATCAAATGCCAGGCGCGCATTTGCATTTTGCTGGAGATAAAACAAGGTGTTAATAACGGCGCGCACCATCTTGACTGCGTCTGCTGTGGTGACATGCTCAGCGATCCGCCGGATGGACGCGGCGCGATCCACGTTATGCAATGAGTGTTGTTGCTCCAATTGCGTTAGTGAACCACCGGCTCGAACGACATCAAGCCAAAATAATAGCCATTCTTCAAGCAACACCTGAAGCGTCTCACCATCTGTCTTAGCGAGTGTTTCGGCGTAGGCGAACCGTCGCGTGCGGTTTGCGGGGATCAGTTCTTCGAGATCCGAAATGCGTTGTGCCCGCTCCGCCAGTAACTCATCGCTCTGTGTTGCGCGCAACGCCCACCCGGGCCGGCCGCGCGCGAGTTGAGCGACCAGGGCAGCCTTGGTTGCATCCACGCCTCGTCCGACCAGTGCTTCAGAAATAACCTGTAGCGCAACCGGTCTCAGGTGAAGCACCTGACAACGTGAAGTAATGGTTGGCAGCACGCCATCGGTGCTTGGCGCAATCATGATGATGACTGTCGACTGGTTGGGCTCTTCGAGTGTCTTGAGGATTGCGTTCTTGCTTCCGTCAGTCGCCAGATGAGCGTCGTCAATGACCGCGACACGATAGCGGCCTTCGATCGGCGCAAGCGTCAACGCGTGCAGCATATCGCGGACTCTGTCAACCTTGACGCTGCCATCCTCGGCCCCTACCCAGGTTAGATCAGGATGTTTATTGCTCTGCGCCAAACGCTGGGTGCGCCCCGGATCCGCCGCCTGTATGGAGAGCACTGCGGCTGCCATCGCGCGCGCAACAGCCGCTTTTCCAACGGATGGCGGCCCGACAAACAGGTGCGACTGCGCCAGTTGCTCTGACACAATTTGTTGCTTTAAGCGGCGCACCGCCCAATCGTGACCGATGATTTTCCAGTCATTCATACTTTTCAGTCTTCAGAGCTGTTCCCGGGCGACTCTATTGGCATTGGCGCGGCGTCGCTGAAACCGGTTAAACACCTTATATGCAATAAACGCGAGTGCCGCAACAAACAAGACCAGCAACACCGGCGCATAAATCGCAAGGATTGAGGCAATTGCAGAAGTAACATCTTCAACGACACTCACGACCGGCGCGCCAATGCCCAATGTCGTCGCATTGATCACCGGCCTGGCAGCGGCCTTGGTGGCGTGCACTCCAAACGCCAGCAACAGTCCCACGATGAGCGCGAGCAACGGGCTCGCATCCTTCACAAGTCCAACGTTTGCGGCAAACAGAATCGCGCCTGCGGCTGGCCGGATAAATGTCTGAATCACATCATTCACGTGATCGGCGCCAGGCACTTTATCTACTACAACCTCAACGATCAACAAGATGACAAGCGCCCCAATTGCCCACCAACTGGTGAGAATGTCAAATGGAGCGTTCAGTTTTACCACCTCGGCCCGCCCCAGAATGGCCACGATCAATAGCGGGATATAGGCATTCAATCCCGCAGCCCCAGCCAGACCGAAAGCACTCACAATATTCGTCAACGCCATAGGGATAGTCTAACGCAATTGTGCGAGTATGATATTGAACGATGACGACCCAAACTGCTTTGTTCACTCGTTCGGCACTCGGCCTCGCGCGCATTGCCGCCGTCTCACCAGAGATGCGCGTAGCCGATGTGTCCTTCAACGTTACTGCGACAATATCCGCCCTTGGACTCCTGTCGAAACGGGCGTGTCAGGCGGCTGTGTTCCCTGAACTTGGTATCACAGCGTATACATGCGGCGATCTGTTCTACCAAACGTCACTCATCAGCCAGGCTCGCGCCTCGCTCAAACTCATCACGGCTGAAGCCACACGCCTCGGCGTCTTGTGCGTGGTTGGGTTGCCATTCTCTGTGCACGGGAAACTGTATAACTGCGCTGCTGTGCTTGGCAACGGCAAAGTGCTTGGCATCGTGCCCAAGACGTATCTGCCAAACACAAACGAATACTACGAGCAACGCTGGTTTACTTCGGCAACCCATGCAACGGCGCAGTCAGTCATGATTGATGGCGCAGAGACGCCATTTGGCGCCGACTTATTGTTCACCGCCAGCAATATGGACGGATGCACGTTTGGCGTCGAGATCTGCGAAGATCTGTGGGCAGTAAACCCGCCCAGCGGGGATATGGCGCTGGCTGGGGCAACCGTCATCCTCAACCCATCCGCGAGCGTCGAGCTTCTTGGGAAGTCAGAGTATCGGCGCGACCTGGTAAAGCAGCAATCCGCGCGTTGTCTGGCCGCCTATTGTTACGCAGGCTCCGGGCCGAACGAATCAACGATGGACACCGTTTTCGGCGGGCATTCGCTGATCGCCGAGAATGGCAGTCATCTGGCCGAAACGGAGCGGTTTCATTTCACCACGCAAATCGCCATGGCAGACATCGACCTGCAACGCTTGATCCACGAACGCTTGAACAACAGCAGCTACTCCTCTGCCGACAGCCGGCGCAGCTATCGGCATGTTCTGTGTGAACTGTCAAACACAGATACGGCGGCGCCGCTCGACGATCTCTTGCGCCCGATTGCCCAGACGCCATTTGTGCCTGCCGACCAAGGGCAAAGGGCGCGCCATTGCCGCGAGATATTCAGCATCCAGTCCACCGGCCTCGCGAAGCGCCTGCGCCACACGGGCGTAAAACGCGTCACCATCGGCATATCCGGCGGACTCGACTCGACGCTCGCTCTGCTTGCTACTCTGCGCGCATTCGATATTGCCGGTCTGCCGCGCGAAGGAATCACGGCAATAACCATGCCGGGCTTTGGCACAACAGCCCGCACGCGCAGCAATGCCGAACGCCTGGTCGAACTACTGGGACTCACGCTATTGCGCATCCCTATCAACACCGCGGTGCGCCAGCACTTCAGCGACATCGGGCATGATGAACATGTGCACGATGTCGCCTATGAAAACTCCCAGGCGCGCGAACGCACGCAGATTCTGATGGACGTTGCCAACCAGGTGGGTGGTTTTGTCGTGGGCACCGGTGATCTAAGCGAACTGGCGCTGGGCTGGGCGACCTTTAACGGCGATCACATGTCGATGTATCACGTCAATGCCGGCGTGCCAAAGACACTGGTGCGGTACTTGATTGAGTGGACCTCTGACAGCGAGTTCGCCGGCGAAGTCGCGACCGTATTGCGCGACATCTGCAACACACCGATTACGCCGGAGTTGCTGCCGCTGGGCGAGGGCGACAAACTTCAGCAGGAAACCGAGGTCACGATTGGCCCATACCTGCTGCACGATTTCTACCTTTTCAACATCGTGCGTTACGGATATCCACCACGCAAGGTTTTCTTCCTGGCGCGGCATGCGTTCAGGAACACCTACCCGCCAGATGTGCTGCTGCACTGGCTGGACTTGTTCTATCGGCGTTTCTTCTCACAACAGTTCAAACGCTCAGCGATGCCGGACGGGCCGAAAGTGGGCACCGTTGCCCTTTCTCCGCGCGGCGATTGGCGTATGCCAAGTGACGCCAACAGTGATCTGTGGCGCGCTGAAGTGGAGCAAATACGCGCCAGCCTGGGACAGGGAGCATAAACGAACCCCAACCCATTCAGTGTATGCTTCACGAAAGAGTTGACAAACCCGTCATCGTAAGAGGAATGTGACAATGACCTTCAAGTTAAAACGCTACGCGACAACGCCAATCATGTCGCCAGATCTAGCAAGCCCATGGGAGAACTACAACGTTTTCAATCCTTCAGTCATCTATGCGAACGGTTTGTTCCATATGCATTACCGCGCGCAGGGCGTGGACTGGATCAGCAGAATCGGGTATGCCGTCAGTGCTGACGGTGTCCATTTCAACCGACTGCGCCAGCCAGTACTACAACCGGAATATGACTATGAGAGTCGTGGCGTCGAGGACCCGCGCGTGACAGGCATCGACGGCATGTTCTATATGGCTTACACCGCCTATGGGCCATACACCGGCATTGGCGGTATCGTCGCCGACGGCAGCATCCTGCCCATGATCGCGCGCAGCACCAACTTGATCATCTGGGAACGCCTCGCGCCCATCGTGCGCGGTGAAGATAACAAAGATCATGTGCTCTTTCCGCGCAAGTTTAACGGTCGTTATTTAGCCTTCCATCGTCGCCGACCATTCGTCTGGCTGGCATATAGCGATGACTTATACACCTGGCCTGAAACGGATATGAAGCAGGTGTTTGGCCCGCGCGAAGACAACTGGTGGGACAACACGAGCGTCGGCGGAAACGGCGTGCCCATCGAGACCGAACATGGCTGGCTGGCGTTTTACCACGCATACGACAACACCGGGACATATCGTATTGGCGCGCTATTACTGGACAAGGAAAGTCCGGGCAAGGTGCTGGCGCGACCGAAGGAACCGATCCTGTGGCCCGAAGAATTGTGGGAGATGAAAGGCGATGTCCCGCGCGTCGTGTTCAGTAATGCCAATATCCTTGTTGGCGATACTGTCTACGTGTACTACGGCGGCGCCGATCACGTCATCGGTCTGGCAACCTGCAAGCTGAATGATCTGCTCGATTTTGTGCTGCACGCGTGACGTGAATGGGCGATTGGCTTGACAAGACGATCACGATCAGGCGGTGGACATTGGCGACTTTTCGCGCCGCTGTCGCGCCGCCTCAAACAGAATCACACCGCAGGCGACCGCTGCATTCAGTGACTCCAGATGATTCGACAGGGGGATCGTCACAATAGCGGTCGCTTGCGCAAGCGCTTCAGCACTCAGTCCTGCCGCTTCGCTGCCGATGATGAGTGCATTTGGCGCGGTCCAGGCAACCGCGTCATACGTATGCTTGCCATTCGCATCAGCAGCCCAGATCGGGCGCCCCGCACACAACTGGCGAATGTCATCCCACGACACACGCACAACCTGGATACGCGCATGCGCACCCATCCCACCCCGCACGACTTTGGGGTTATACGGGTCAACACAGCCCGGTGAGAGCAGCACCAGACGGCAATCGGAACCGGCCGCCACGCGCAAACACGCGCCAAGATTGCCGGGGTCGCGCAATGTGTCAAGAATCAATACTTGATCTGGCAGTGACTGTGCAAGCGTGGCAACATCGAAACGCGGCAAATTAAACACGACAAGAACGCCGGGCGGCGTCGTTTCTTGCGAAACACTTCGCATAATCGTGTCGGTCACGGTGACACACTCGACCTCACGATGCTCTTCGCGCCATTTCTGCGCGATCGACTGCTCGCTGAGCAATGCAAAGCTGGCGCGCATTCCCGCGCGCAAAAAGTCATCGGCCAGGCGCAACCCTTCAGCAACAAATAAACCCTCACTTTCGCGCGAGTCACCCTGTTGCTGTAATTGTCTAACCAGTTTTACGCGCCCATTCTGAAGCGATGTAAGCATACGCAAAATAGCCCACCGCAATGGTGGGCTACCTGGAATCCCTTAAACGGGAAGATTCAGTAGGTGTCAGGCGCTCGCAGCACTTACAACCGCGCTGAATGCAGATGCATCTCGCACGGCCAGATCCGCCAGTACCTTGCGGTCGAGACGGATATTGGCGCTTTTCAAGTTGCTGGTCAGCTTGCTGTAGGTTATGCCGTTCAGTCGAGCGGCGGCGTTGATGCGCACAATCCACAAACGGCGCAGATCACGCCGGCGATTGCGACGGTCGCGATAGGCATACCACAGGGCATGCAGCCGCGCTTCAGTAGCGCGACGAATTGAATTCTTGCGCGCGCCGAACTGGCCTTTGGTGACTGCCAGAACTCGATTGTGGCGACGGCGGGCTTTAACCCCACCCTTTACTCTTGCCATGTGTCTCCTCTACTTCTGATACAGATAAGGCGCCAGTTTAAGCACGCGCTTGATCTGACCCTTGGCCGTTACTACATGCATTTCAGGCAATTCGGCCTTGATGCGGCTGCTCTTCTTGCGCCTCAAATGGCTCTTGCCAAGGCGCGTGCGCATTAACTTGCCGCTACCGGTCAAGCGAAAGCGCTTCGATGTTGACTTGTGCGTTTTGATCTTTCCCATTCCATTCCTCGATTATTCGCATTGAGAGGCAAGCGGCCATCTATGACTATATCTGCCTGCCTCTACCTTATAAACGATTCAATTATACGAGCAGAACGCCTATGGCAGATTAAACTGCTCCTGACTGCGTTCCTTAGCGCGTTTCACGCGGTTCACCGCCTTGCGCACTGTCTTGTCCTTGATGACGCCATTCTCGCCTTGAACGATGACTTCGGAAGTCTCGTCGTCTTCCACCTCGTCAAAATCGTCCTCGTCATCATCCTCTTCTTCGACAAAGCCCTGAGCCTTATCTTCTTCCAGTTCAGCCTGGATGCGAGTCTGCGTTGACTTCAGCGTTGACGCCGCCACAGTTGCAGCAGTTGGAGCCAGGACCATAAGCATCGTCTTGCCTTCCATCTGGGGCGCAAACTCAATAACTGCAAGATCGGCGCAGCCCGTGCTCACCTTATCCATCATACGCCGCGCAACATGCGGAATCTGGTCTTCCCGTCCTTTGAACCGGATACTCACCTTCACCTTGTTGCCCTGTTGCAGGAACCGACGCCCGCTCCTGATCTTGAACGACAAGTGGTGATCGGTAGTCTTAGGTCGAAGGCGTATGCCCTTTATCTCGGTGACCTTTAGATTCTTCTTCGCCTCGCGTTCTTTTTTCTCGCGTTCGTAGATGAACTTGCCGTAGTCAAAAATGCGGCACACGGGCGGATCGGCATTCGGCGCAACCTCGATTAAATCCAGGTGCTGAACTCGTGCCTGATACAGTGCATCACGTGTTTCCACTATTCCTTTATTACTGCCATCCGCGGCAATCAGGCGGACGTGCGGGACACGGATCTGCTCGTTAATTCGAAATTGCGCTGTTACCTGAGCTCTAATTGGCGGTATACCTAAATCCTCCTCTGCAATCAAGCAGACTATTAAACCTTTCTTGAATTTTAGTGTCCTGATTATACCGAATGACGGGATAGCCGTCAAACGAAACTCGTTCTATAATTTCGGTCTTATGCTGAGCAACCAAATTCGCAGCGCCTTCATTGACTATTTCGCGCGCAACGGCCATCAGACTGTGCCGTCGTCGTCGCTCATCCCGTATGGCGATAAAACCATTCTCTTCACCAACGCAGGAATGAATCAGTTCAAGAACCTGTTTCTTGGTTTGGAGAAACGTGATTATACCCGCGCAGTCACAGCCCAGAAAGTGATGCGCGTCAGCGGTAAACACAACGACCTCGAAAACGTTGGCCCAAGCCCGCGCCATCACACCTTTTTTGAAATGCTGGGAAATTTCTCCTTTGGGGATTACTTCAAAGAAGATGCCATGAAGTATGCGCTCGAGCTTGTCACGAAAGAATACTCGCTCGACATGGAGCGCTTATGGTTTACGATCTACCGCGACGATGACGAAGCGGAGGTGCTTTGGAAGAAACTTGGCGTCCCGGCATCACGCATCCTGCGGTTCGGCGAGAAGGACAACTTCTGGCAAATGGGCGAGACGGGGCCGTGTGGCCCGAACTCAGAAATCCATTACTTTACAGGCGCAAAGAAAGCGGACAACACGGCTAACCGTGTTAACTCTGACGACGATCAAGTCACTGTCGAGTTCTGGAATCTTGTGTTCATGCAGTTTGACCGGGATCCAAGCGGGAAGCTTACGCCGCTACCCCGTCCCAGCATCGATACGGGGATGGGTTTTGAGCGCATGTGCCGACTCGTCCAGGGCACATCCACCAATTACGAAACAGACCTGTTCGTACCGATCTTTGACCGGATTCAGGAACTTGCCAAACACAGCAACGCGCAACGGGCAGAAGACTTTATCGCATACCGCGTCGTAGCCGACCACGTCCGCGCTGCATCGTTCCTGATCGGCGACGGCGTTCTGCCGGGCAACGAAGGGCGCAACTACGTGCTGCGTATGATCCTGCGCCGCGCAGCGCGCTTCGGGCGCAAAGTGGGCTTCAGCGACCCTTTCCTCTATCATGTGTCTGAGTCGGTAATCGACAAGATGGGCGAGCACTATCGCGAGTTGGTCGACCGGCGCGCCCATATCCTGAACACGATTCATCAGGAAGAGGAGCGCTTCGCCCGCACGCTCGACACCGGACTGCAACGGCTGGATGACATCATCGACGAATTGAAGGCAACCTCTACTCAGACAGCCTCAATACCCGGTGATGTGGCGTTCCAACTGTACGATACATTTGGCCTTCCGATTGAGATCACCAAAGATGAGGCGCGCGAGCGCGGCGCGACGGTTGACGAAGCCGGCTTTATCGCTGCGCGCCAGGCTGCCCGCGAGCGCAACCGTGGCGGCGACCAGTTTGCCGCAGACTATGATCTGCGCCGATCTTATGGCGAAGCTTTTGACACCTTAAAAGCGAGCGGGCAACTCGCCCCGACTGGCGTCATCCACACTCCCTACGGCCCTTTGTCTGTCAATACGACTGTCGCTGCTGTGCTGCGTGATGGCTTGATGGCTGAGCACGCCGTGCCGGGCGAGCGAGTCGAGATCGTTTTGCCGGTCACGCCGTTTTACGTCGAGGGTGGCGGGCAGGTTAGCGACATCGGGCAGATCACAGCAGCGACGTGGCGCGTGATCGTTCGAGATACACAGCGGCCGGCGCCTGGGTTTATCGCGCATGTGTGTGAAGTTGAGTATGGCGAGCCCCGCATCGGAGATGCCTGCGTGGCCGAGGTCGATGCAGGCCGGCGCGGCGACATCATGCGCAACCACACCGCCACTCACCTGCTACAAAAGGCCTTGCGCGCCATCCTTGGGACTCATGTGGCGCAGCAAGGATCGCTCGTTGCCCCTGATCGCCTGAGATTCGACTATTCGCACAATGCGCCACTGACACCGGAACAGGTCGACAATGTGACTGCAATGGTGAACGACGCCATTCTGGCAAACTATCCAGTTACGGCCACGGAGCGCCCCTACAAGGAAGCACTTGCATCAGGCGCAATGGCATTCTTCAGCGAGAAGTATGGCGACACTGTCCGCGTTGTGCGCGTAGGCGACACTGCTGGGACTGCGTTCAGCATGGAATTGTGCGGCGGCGCACATGTGCGCCAGACAGGAGACATCGGCAGCGCGATCATCATCGCCGAAACAGCCATTGCCGCAGGCGTGCGGCGCATTGAACTCGTCACCGGTCATGGCGCACTCACTTTCGTTAAGCGCCAGACTCAACTTCTGACGCAGGCTGCGCAATCCTTGAGCACAACAACAGATAACGTCGCTGCGCAGACCGAAAAAGTGCTTTCGACGCTTTCTGAGACGCAGAAGGCGCTTGAGCGAGCGCAAAAAGAACTGGCGCGCGCGCGGTTCAGCGAGGTATTCGCATCAGCAACTATGGTGAAAGGTGTTCCCACCCTGGTCGCACTGGTTCAAGCAGATACGATTGACACATTGCGCGACATGACGGACTGGTTCCGCGAGAAGCGACCCACCGGCATCGCTGTGCTCGGCGCTGTCGTGGCAGACAAGCCGGCGCTAGTCGTTGCGGTGTCTAAAGATTTGAACAGCAGAGGCCTGGACGCAGGGAAACTGGCGCGCGAAATTGCCAAGGTTATCGGCGGCAGCGGAGGAGGACGGCCGACCCTTGCGCAGGCTGGTGGTAAAGATTCCTCCAAACTGGGGAGTGCTTTGTCGCAAGCGCTGGAATTGATCGACGCATGGCTGAAAGCGTGAACCATATTCACCCATTAGCCACGCGCAATGGACGGTTGACCCTAGCATGATCGGCAAAATCGTCACTCTTACAGCGGACGACGACCTGGCCGGCGCGCGCGACCGGATTGAGTGGTCGCGCGCCGATCGTGTCGTGTTGGTGCTTGGCGCATCACACGCGCATGGCGCGCATGGCGCGCATAAATGGCGCGAGGTCGACTTCGACCTCATCCGGCGCGCCGGTGTGGAGTTCGGCTGCGAGATCGCAATCGTATCGTCCAGCTTGGCGCTACGGCAACTTGCCGGGAATGCTGGATTGATCACGTTTCGCACTACCGCTCAGGCAATCGGGCGGAAATGGATCGCGAACGGCAACGTTGATCCGATTGAACGCACAACACCGTTGCGTCGTTTTATCCCTGATACACTACGGCGCTTCTTCCCACGGCGGAACTGGTTCCTGATCGGCTTGCGCCTGCTGATGACGCTCGCGACAGTAGCTATCGTTAGCGCCGCCGCACTGGTAGTGGCGCCAACAGCCAAGGTGACTTTGACCGCATCAAGCCAGGACATCAGCACAATCATCCCCGTTTCGCTGGATGCACAGATCGACAAGGTAGATGTCGAGTCACGCAGAATTCCAGCACACCGTATCGATGTCGTCGTGGAAGACACCGGGACTGCATCGACCACAGGCGCAAAGGACATTCCCAGGGGGAAAGCCCAGGGCACGGTTTTGTTTTTCAACATTCTCGCGACGCCTTTCAAGGTTCCCCAAAACACCGTCGTGC
>Ga0118677_10003177_pt1 | contig 31661 bp, 28 predicted proteins | sample AliMusrvi5mmetaG_FD_86154 | JGI IMG/M metagenome (GOLD analysis project Ga0118677, IMG submission 86154) | reverse complement strand
GCGTGTGGGCCCACGTATAGTTGGCGTTCATCATGAGGCCCTTGAAGGCGCGCTGATGGTAGCTGACTGTCATGCTCTCATAGTTGGCGATTTCATCGGTAGCGATGGTGCGGATCGGTCCGAACAGCGCATTCGGGCGGCGGTTGTTGACCGAGCCCGGCCCGGGGAGCGGAGTGTTGTTGTAGTAGCTGCGGTCCAGGTGATAGGAGTGCGAACCGAGGTACTGGAGGTCCAGGCCGGCGCCGCTCCACAACTGTCGTTCCAGGTTGGCGCTCCACTGATTCATGCGGCCGGTCGGCTGATGCCACGGGTCGGTGACGATCAGGCCTGCCGTGGGAGCCGACGGGCAGACGCCCGGGGTGCCGAACGGATTGGCCAGCGTAACCGGCTTCAAGGAAGCGGACCAGGTGCAGTTGAGAATCGTGGTGTACGGCGGATTGGTGTTGAGGAACGTGTAGCTGTTGGTCTGGTTGGGGTTGTAGTAGATGCCGCCGCCCGCGCGGAACACGGTCTTATCCGTGATGCGGTAAGCGATGCCCAGACGGGGCGCCCAGTTCTTGTGGTTCGGAGCGATGAACTTGTAGCCGGGAGTTCCGCCCACGAGTGCCGTCTGGTTTTCATTCAGCAGCGTTGCGTTGCCGTTGATGGTGTAAGGCACTGTCGGCAGTTCGTAGCGTATACCGTAGTTCACGGTCAGCTTGCGGGAGGCCTGCCATTTGTCGAGCACGAAGAAGCCGTCGCGCCATTCTGCTACGCGGCCGCGCACTTCAGGGCCCGGCGTGCTGAACGATTGCGGTGTGCCAAGCATGAAGTCAGCCGGCGCATAACCGGTCAGCGTGCCATTGAACGTGAGAGCGCCGCGCGGGCTGTTGACTGCCGCGCGTCCGGTTGCCAGGCGGCGGAATTCCATGCCGGCCATGATGTTGTGGCGGCCTTTGTTCCAACTGAGCTGCTCAGAGAGCTGAGCGGTGCTGTCGTTCTGATACCAGTTGCTGGAGCCGTTGCCGAGGCCGTTGAAGCCGGTGATGGCGAAGTCAGGGATGCCAGGATTGTTGTAGACCGTATCTCCATTGAAGCCGGTGATGCCGAGGTCCGTTCCAGCCGATTTCTGGCCGGCGGTTGCAAACGGATTCAACGTTGCCGTGTCGAAGAAGTTTCTGCCGACGCGGAAATCGTTGACCAGATTGGCGCTCAACGTGTGCGTATAAGCCGCCGTGTAGTTGGTGGTGGTAAATGGAGTGGTTGTGGCGTTGACCGGAATGGCCGCGCCGCCAAACGTGTCCCAGATCTGATAGTGGGCGCGCACGTTCAGGCGGATCTTGTCGCCGATGTTCTGATCGATGCGGTCGACGGTCTGGTTGTAGTATGCCTTGCTCGGCACCGGCACGGAGTAGTTGCTCGCGAAGCCGGGCAGGTTCGCTCCCGGAATGTACTGCTGCAACTTCTGCGTGATGGGAGAGAGCCGCGATGCAGGAATGATGTTGCCTGCAAACGGAACGTTGCCGTTGATCGGATCCTTGATCGTGCCGCCGGTGATGCTAGCCGTGGGCACGTTCGAGAAGTTGCCGGTGAAGAACGAAGCGGGCATTTCCGTAGATAAAGAGGTGGTGGACTGAATGTTGCGGAAGCCTTCGTACGACGCCATGAAGAAAGTCTTGTCTTTGCCGTTGTAGAGTTTGGGGATCAGGACGGGGCCGTCGAATTCCACACCGAACTGGTTCTGGCGCAGCGGGGGCTTGGAGGCGGTGGGGTTGGCAGGAGTCGGCAGCGTGAAGAATGCGCGCGCATCCAGCACCTGGTTGCGGAAGAACTCCACGGCCGCGCCATGGAACTGGTTGGTGCCGTTCTTGGTCACCATGTTAATATGCACGCCCATGTAGGCGCCGTATTGCGCGGAGTAGGTTCCGGTCTGGACTTCCACTTCTGAGATTGTTTCCACCATTGGGCGCGTTGGCGTGGTGGTGATCAGGTTGTTCATGATGCTGATACCGTCCAGCGACAGGCTGTTCTGGATTTCACGGGTACCGGCGCCGACGAAGTCTTCGCCGGGAGGTGTGCCGGTGGAGGAGGACTTCGGTCCTAGCAGAACGCCCGGCGTGGTTACCGCCAGCATCATCGGATCGCGGCCGCTCAAGGGCAGTTCAGACACGGCACGTGTGCCGAGAATTTCAGAGATGGTTGCGTCGTCAGTCCGGATGGCCGTTGCTTCGGCCTGCACGGAGACGGATTGCGAAATGGCTCCGACGGTTAACTTGAAGTCGGTACGGACGGTCTGATTGATCTCCACTAGGATCCCAGTCTTGGTGAACTTCTGAAAGCCTGACTGCTCAACAGTAACGTTGTAGGTGCCGACCGGTGCAAACTCGAACGAGTAGTAGCCCTGGTCATTGGTGTTCGCGGTCAGGGTGGCTAACGTGCCAACCTGGACGGCGACCACTTTCGCGCCTTGAATTGATTTTCCACTCGAGTCGGTAACGGTGCCCACCAGCGCGGTGGTGTTCGCCAGTTGTGCGTTCGCCGTTACGCCGAGAAGCAGAAGTAGAGAAACAGATGCGAAAAGCTTTCTGATCATAGATACGCCCCCTTATGTTCATCCGGAATTTGCGACTGCAATTTCGAGACCTCCGGATTCTTAACTTCAGGTCTTCAAAATAGGATACAGCAAATACAGTCACGGAAATGTAACGCTGGCTACGGGTGTTAACGGTTGTCCGTTACGCAGGTTAAGGCTTGCTCTTTTCTGTGAATGGGTGTAGGCTCATCCTAATCCCAGTTCGATCAATTCAGATTGCAGATGGAGGTGTACTTGTGAGCACGAGGTATTTCTATCGGGTTGTCTTGATATCGTTTGCCGCCTGGGGATTGGGCAATGCTCCATCCGGGCTGGCACAGACACTTTTCGGCTCCCTGGTGGGGAACGTGAAGGACGCATCAGGCGCAATGGTCTCAGGCGCGCAGGTGACCCTAACAAATAGCGAGACGATGCAGTCGCGGCAAACGACGACGTCGGAAAGCGGGACCTACGATTTTTCCACCATCCCCAGCGGTACGTACACAGTGAAGGTGACGAAAGAGGGCTTCAGTTCTCACTCCCAAACGGGCATGCTCGTCACCGCCAACAACACCGTGCGCTACGATGCCACCCTGAACCTCGGTAGCGTAGCTGAATCGGTGAATGTCAACGGCGCCATCGCGCTGCTGCAAACGGACCGTGCGGAAGTCCGCAGCGACGTCACGACCGAACAACTAAGCAATCTGCCGATGTCGATCGGGCGCAATTATCAAACGCTGTTCGTAACGCTGCCTGGATTCGGCGGCATCATTGCCAGCAACAACTCCACGCCCTCCAATCCATCGAAAGCGCTGGTGTTCAACGTCAACGGCGTCAGCTTCAACATAAACAACACGAAGATCGACGGTGCGCAATCGATCAACGTCTGGCTGCCTCACGAAAGCGCCTACGTACCCACTTTGGAGGCCGTGGAAACGGTGAACGTCGTCACCAACAGTTTCGATGCCGAAACCGGACTGGCGGGTGGCGCGGCGATCTACGTGCAGACCAAGAGCGGCACCAATGAACGCCACGGCACGGCATTCTGGAATCACGACAACCAGCACCTGAATGCACGTCCGTTCTTCCTGCCGTATTCGCAGTCGAAGCCGAAGTTCGTCTATAACGATTTCGGCGGGGCTACGGGCGGCGCCATTATCAAAGAGAAGCTCTTCTACTTCGGCAGCTACGAGGGCACCAACGACCGCGAGAGCGCCTTCCTCATCGCAACCGTTCCGACGGCGGCCATCAAGGTTGGCAACATGACCGGCAGCGCCAGTCCGATCTACGATCCGGCAACGGGCGACGCGACCGGCTTGAACCGCACGCCGTTCCCGAACCAGACCGTGCCGGCATCGCGCATGAGCCCGATCGCGACGAAACTGGCCGGTCTGACGCCGCTGCCGAATCTGCCCGGCAACCTGCTCACCTCCAACTACTATGGCGCCGCGCCGTTCATCTTTGACCGCAAACGCGCCGACGCCAAGGTGAACTGGAATCCGACCTCGAAGCTCTCCACCTTCGTCCGCTTCGGTTTTCTTCGCTACAACATGAGCAACCCACCGGTGTTTGGCGATCTCGGTGGCAATCAGGTCGCCAGCTTCGGCGGCAATCCCGGCAAGGGCTGGGGTAACACGTTCAGTCTCACCGGCGCCGGCACCTACCTGTTCAGTCCGCGGTTCATCATGGATGCCTATGTCGGCTGGACGCGCATGGCGACCAACATTGAAACCGTGGGCCTCGATTCGCAGGGTGGCAAGGATCTCGGCATTCCGGGCACCAACGGGCCCGCGCATTACCAGGGCGGCCTGCCGCGATTTGCCGTGAGCAGTTATGACGACATCGGCACTCCGGGCACGGTGCTGCCGTATTACCGCCACGATCCATCCACCAACTACGTCGTCAATTTCAGTATGCCCAAAGGCGCTCACGAAATCCGGTTCGGCGTCGATATCTCTCAACTGGCGATGAACCACATCCAGGCCGAAGGCGGCTACGCCGCAGGCATGGGAGGCTTCATCTTCAGCGGCGGCCCCACCGCGCTGAACGGTGGCGCTGCATCAAACCAGTTCAACAGCTATGCGGCATTTCTTCTGGGTCTGGCCAACCAGGCCGGCAAGAACACGATCTATGCACCGAGCGCTGATGGCTACATCACCACGCGTGCCTGGCGCTACGGCCTGTACCTGCGCGACCGCTGGACGGCGACCCGCGCCCTGACCATCTCGTATGGCATCCGCTGGGAATACTATCCTATGCCTACGCGTTCGGGTGAGGGGATCGGCCTCTATGATCCATCCACCAACAACGTGAACCTCTGCGGCTTCGGCTCGGTGCCTGCTGGATGCGGGCTGAGCATGAGCAAGAAGCAGTTCGGCCCGCGTTTGGGGATCGCCTATCGCGTGAGTCCGAGCTTTGTGATTCGCGCGGGCTACGGTATCACCAACGATCCGTATTCGCTCGATCGTCCGTTCAAATATAACTACCCGACACTGCTGCTGCAGACCTACGATGCGCCGAACTCCTTCCAGTGGACCACGACGCTGGCGCAGGGCATCCCGGCTGTGCAACTCCCTGACTACGGCAACGGCAAGATTCCGCTGCCCGCCGCCTATGTCACCAACACGACGAACATGAAGGGCTACCAGCGCGGCTACATCCAAAGCTGGAATTTGACCATTCAGAAGGAACTCAAGTACGGCTTCGTCGGGCAGGCCGGTTACGTTGCCACACGCTCCACCGATATGGACAACGGCGTTGACATCAATGCAGGCCAGGTGCTTGGTGCGGGAACAGCAGGACAGCCGCTCTTCCCTCTCTACAAGCGCACGGCCACTACGCTGCTCTATCAACCGGTGGGGACCAACCAGTACAATTCGCTGCAGGCGAAACTGGAGCGCCGCTTTGCGAATGGCTTCCAGGTTGGCAGCAGCTACACTTGGGCGAAGGCAGTCGGCCTCGCGCCGAATAATGACAGCACGCTTGCTGAGCCGGCCACGGCCTACTGGTCAATGAATCGCTCCGTGCTTCCTTACGACCGCACGCAGAACCTCTCGCTGCAGGGCGTTGCCGATCTGCCGTTCGGGCAGGGCAAACGCTACCTGTCGCAGAGCAAGGCCGGCAAGGCCGTTCTCGGCGGATGGCGTGTGAGCGCGCTGGCCTCGTTCATGACGGGCCTGCCGTTCTCCGTCAGCGCGACGAATTCACTCAGCATGCCCGGCTCCACGCAACGCGCCGATCAGGTTGTACAGAACGTACAGATCCTCGGCAACGTGGGCTCGGGCACTTCGTACTTCGATCCGCTGGCATTCAAGTCGGTCACCGGTTTGCGCTTCGGAAATGCGGGCTTCAACTCCTTGCGCGGTCCAGGGGTGGCGAGTAGCGACTTCACGATCTCGCGCGATTTCCCGATCAAGGAGAAGTATAAACTTCAGTTCCGCTTCGAGGCGTTCAACTGGACCAACACACCGCATTTCGCCATTCCCAGCGGACGCAGCGTGTCGAGCATGGTGCTGAATCCGGACGGCTCCATCAAGAGCCTGGGCGGGTACTCTTCGATTACGGGCACGCAGAATCTGGGGCGTGATTTCGACGAGCGGCGCCTGCAGTTTGATCTGAAGTTTTCGTTCTAGCGGCACCCAGGGCCACACCACTCCACTTGACCCGGCCTCTGAAATCTGATTAGATCTCTGAGGTCTTAGTCGAAAGGAGGACCGATCGATGGCAACAAATCGTGGTGTGGCCTACATGGGCCCGGGCAAGGTAGAAGTACAGTCCATAGATTTTCCGAAACTTGCGTTGGGCAAGCGCAAGTGCAATCACGGCGTCATTCTGAAAGTGGTGACGACGAATATTTGCGGCAGCGACCAGCACATGGTTCGCGGCCGTACCACAGCGCCGCTGGGGTTGACGCTGGGGCATGAGATCACGGGGGAAGTGATCGAGTGCGGACGTGATGTGGAGTACCTGAAGGTTGGCGACATCTGTTCAGTGCCGTTCAACATTGCTTGCGGCCGCTGCCGCAATTGCAAGGAAGGCAAGACAGGCATCTGCCTCAATGTGAACCCCGCCCGACCGGGTGCGGCTTACGGCTATGTAGATATGGGCGGTTGGATCGGCGGGCAGGCGGAATACGTCATGGTCCCGTATGCCGATTTCAATCTGCTGAAGTTCCCCGACCGCGATCAGGCGCTGGCAAAGATCAAAGATCTCACCATGCTGTCTGACATCTTTCCAACCGGCTTCCATGGCGCCGTTACCGCGGGCTGCGGGCCGGGTTCCATCGTGTACGTTGCGGGCGCTGGTCCGGTTGGGCTGGCCTGCGCAGCAAGTGCGCATCTGTTGGGCGCCGCGGTGGTCATTGTCGGCGATATGATTCCGCAGCGGTTGAAGCAGGCCAAGAGCTTCGGCTGCGAAGTGATCGATCTGAAAAAAGATGTTTCGCTTGCCGATCAGATTGCAGCCATCGTCGGAACTCCGGAAGTGGATTGCGCAGTCGATTGCGTTGGTTTTGAAGCGCGCGGCCATGGCTCGGATTCCGGCGTGGAACGTCCGGCGACCGTGCTCAACGCGTTGATGGAAGTGACGCGCGCGGGCGGCAACATCGGCATTCCGGGACTCTATGTGACGGGCGATCCGGGCGGTGTGGACGACAATGCGAAGGTCGGCAACCTGAGCATCCGCATCGGACTTGGGTGGGCGAAGTCGCATGGCTTCACCACTGGCCAGTGCCCGGTGATGAAGTACAACCGCAGCCTGATGCAGGCGATTCTGCATGACAAGATCAAAATAGCGAAGGCTGTGAACGCGACGGTGATCTCACTCGATGAGGCGCCCAAGGGCTACAGCGATTTCGATAAGGGAGCCGCAAGGAAGTTCGTCATCAGTCCACACGGCATGGCGGCCTAGCGAAATCGTGCCACGGCGGGAACGGGTGGAGAATGTGGTTTGCTTCCACGGCTTCATGCGTTCCCGCCTGGGCCCAAATAAAAAATCGTTCGTTTCCGGCCCAAATGGCCCAAAACGAACGATTCTGCTTACAGGCGCTTTTGCTGCTTAGGCCTGGGGTGTTTCCGTTTCTTCGACGATTCGTCTCTGAATGTAGCGAATTACCCGGTCCTTACGGTCGCGGTGATGATCGCTTTCCTCGATTGACTTAAAGTGTTCCTGCGCCTCCTGGGGCGTATATTGTGATTTGTACATGAGCTTTCATTGTACAATATGCGCCGGGAATCGTGATCGCCGGCGGCATCGAAGGGTGCGCGAAAAGGACTGCTGGCCATATGTGGGGCGGGTAGATTACCTGCGGCCGATTGGAAATCGGCCCAGTTGCCGCACTGCAAGCCCAAAGCGGCGATTCGCAATCGCCTCGCAGATTAACAATCTGCCCCACATTCATGTCGCACACCCGCGTTATCGAGGATCGGTCAAGAGATTCGTCGCCGCAACCTTTGAAACATCGAGCGGGTTCCTCAAGTGCCGTTCGGCATGATACCCGGGATGCACGCGCTCCACAATCTGCGCCACCGGCCGCTCCAGGATATCGAAGAACGGTTTCGGCCACAGTCCGATCCAGAACGCGCCGATCAGCAGCGGAGCAAACACCACAATCTCACGCACCGAAAGATCGAGCAGCAGTTCGTTCTTTTTGCCCAACTCGCCGAGCATCGTCCGCTGGAACAGCCACAGCAGATAAGCCGCGCCCAGCGCGATACCCACCGCACTCCACACAGCCCAGTTCAACGACACCTGGTAAGCGCCTTGCAGAATCGTGATTTCGCCCACGAAGCCGTTCAGCGGAGGCATACCCATCGAACTCAGCGCCGCCACCAGGAACACCATCGTGAACACCGGCATCACTTTCATCAAGCCGCCGTACTCGCTCAACTCGCGGGTATGACGCCGTTCGTAAACTACGCCGACAATCAAGAAGAGCATGCCAGTGGAGATGCCGTGGTTGATCTGTTGCAGGATCGAGCCTGCGACGCCCATCGGATTCATCGAGATGATTCCCAGCGTGCAGAAGCCCATGTGGCTCACCGAAGAGTAGGCCACCAGCTTCTTCCAGTCCTTCTGCATCAGGCAGACCAACGCGCCATAAACGATGGCGATGATCGAAAGCATCGAAACGACAAACACCACCGTGCTGTTGATAGAAGCCTTGGGCAGCAGCGGCAGCGAGAACCGCAGCAGGCCGTATGTGCCCATCTTCAGCAGGATGCTGGCCAGCACCACTGATCCGGCCGTCGGCGCTTCCGTATGCGCATCGGGCAGCCAGGTGTGGAACGGGAACATCGGTACCTTCACCGCAAAGCCCAGGAAGAAGGCCCAGAACACCCACCACTGCATTGTCTCAGAGAGGTTGGTCTTCATCAGCGCATCGATACTGAACGACAGCACCCCGGTCTGCAGGAAGTTCTGATAGTACAGCGTCAGAATGCCGAGGAACATCAGCACGGAGCCGATCAAGGTGTAGATCATGAACTTCATCGACGCATAGTTGCGCCGCTGCCCGCCCCAGATGGCGATGATGAAGTACATCGGCACCAGCACCAGTTCCCAGAACAGGAAGAACAGCAGGAAGTCGAGCGCCATGAACACGCCCATCATGCCCACCTGCAGCACCAGGAACCACGCGTAGTATTCCTTCACGCGCTTATCGATTGCGTTCCAGCTGCATAGAATCGAGATGAAGCCGATCAGGCCGGTCAGCACGACCAGCAACAGGCTGAAGCCGTCGATCGCAAGGTAATAGGATGCGCCGATCGACGGTATCCAATTGCAGTGCTCGACGAACTGATAATCCTTGGTGCGGTCAAACTGGTAAACCAGCGGTAAGCACACCACGAAACCGATAAACGAGATAATGTTCGCCCACAGCTTAATGGCACGCGTATTCGTTGAGGGGATAAATAATAGAACGAGCAGTCCTGCCAGAGGAGTGAACAGGACGAGAGATAGGTAAGAGTCCATGATCACCTCAATCGTAGCGAAACGCGACGGCGTACGCAACGAGCAAGCGGACATTTGCATCCTTATCCTGCCTGGCGTCCGCGGTTTTTTCCGCTAACTCCATTCCAGATAACGAGATCCGTAACCCGCTGAAATTTTTACGCGGCGGGTTACTTTTTTGCAGGCGATTGCGTCTTCTCCACAAGACTACCCCGGGTGAAAATGCGTCTACTATCCTTATCTTTATTTATAGCGATCCCCGCCACCGCTTCGGCGGCCGTGGACAGCTTCCAGAAGACCGTCGAGCCGTTCCTGGCCAAGAACTGCATTGCCTGCCATAACGAAAAGAACCATTCCGGCGATGTGAACTTCCAGCAGTTCAACAGTTTGGAGTCGATGGTGAAGGGCCGCGACAATTTCGAGGCGCTGGTGCGACGCGTGCGCGCCGGGGAGATGCCTCCGAAAGGCCTGCCTCGGCCCAAGCCCGCTGAGGTGGAGGCTGTCACCCGCCTCGTGGAAACCGAGTTCGCGCGGATTGACCGCAACACCAAGCCCGATCCGGGCCGGGTCACCGCTCATCGCCTCAATAAAACCGAATACAACAACACCGTCCGTGACCTGCTCGCCGTGCGCTTCAAGCCGGCCGACGACTTTCCCGCCGACGACTCCGGTTACGGCTTCGACAACATCGGCGACGTGCTGACTCTCTCGCCGGTCCTGCTCGATAAGTATCTGGCCGCGGCCGAGAAGATTTCGAAGATGGCGGTCGGGGCGGCGCCTAACATCCGCGCCACGGCCGAGCGTTTCAAGAACACGAGCGGACCGAGCCGGGTGCCGAATCCCACGCAGGGCGTGAAGTACAAGTTCCCGGTGGATGCCGAGTACGACATCCGCACCGGTCTCGGCGGCCAGCGGCTGGACGGCAAGGAAACCGTCATGGTCTCCGTTGCTGTTGATGGCAAAGAGGTCAAAACAATCGACCTGCTGCCGACCCAACAGCGCGGCCGGTTCACCGAAGTCCGCGTGCCCATCTCGCAGGGCGAGCACGCCATTCGCGTACGGCTGCTTCCACCTACGGCCGAGGCCGCCGCCATCCCCAGCACCAATAAGGGGCCTCGCACCGGCTTTGTGGATTACGTGGAACTGCGCGGTCCTTACAAACAGAAGACCGGCGCCGAACTCGATAGCTACAAGAAGGTGTTTGTCTGCGGCCACGCGCCCGGGCAGCATCAGGCCGCCTGTTCGCGCAAGGTCCTCGCGCCGCTGGCCACCCACGCTTACCGGCGTCCGGTGACGGAGAAGGAACTGGCGAAGTTGCAGGGCTTTGTCGATCTCGCTACCAAACAAGGTGATTCTTTCGAGCAGGGAATCGCCGTCGCGATTCAGGCCGTGCTGGTGTCGCCGCAGTTTCTGTTTCGCATTGAACGCGATGCCAAGCCGGACGATCCCTCCGCTGCCCACCAGATCAGCGAATACGAACTGGCGTCGCGACTCAGCTACTTCCTGTGGAGCAGTATTCCTGACGACGATCTGCTGAAGGCCGCCACCGAAAAGCGTCTTAGAAAGCCGGGCGTTCTGGAGGCGCAGGTGAAGCGCATGATGGCCGACCCAAAGTCGAAGGCGCTCTCCGACAACTTCCTCGGCCAGTGGCTGCAGTTGCGCAATATGGATTCGGTGAAGCCCGATCCGGACAAGTTTCCCATCTTCGACGAGGAACTGCGCGAGGCAATGCGCACGGAGACCGAGATGTTCTTCGACGCGGTGCTCCGCGAAAACCGCAGCCTGCTCGATTTCATCGACGGAAAATATACCTTCCTCAACGAACGATTGGCGCGACATTACGGCATCGACGGGGTTAAGGGAAGTGAGTTCCGCCGTGTCGATCTGAAAACCGATCAGCGCAGCGGGGTGTTGACGCAGGGCAGCATCCTGACCATCACTTCGTATCCGACGCGGACTTCGGTGGTTTTGCGCGGCAAGTGGATGATGGAAAATGTTCTCAACGCGCCCCCGCCTCCGCCGCCGCCGAACGTGCAACTGCTGGACGAGGCGACCGTCGGCAAGGCCGCGTCACTGCGTGCCCAGATGGAGAAGCACCGGGCAAACGCCATGTGTGCCTCGTGTCATAGTAAAATCGATCCACTGGGTTTCGGATTCGAGAACTACGATCCGATCGGCCGCTGGAGAACGGATGACGGCAAGTTTCCGGTGGATTCCACGGGTACGCTGCCGAGCGGGAAATCCTTCAAGACTCCGGATGAGTTGAAGGCGATCCTGAAGGGGAGCAAAGAGGCCTTCGCCCAGGGTGTGACGGAGAAGTTGTTGACCTATGCGTTGGGCCGCGGCTTGGAGCGGTATGACCGGCCAGTGATCAGGGCCATCGACCAGAAGCTGGCGGCGGACGATTACCGCTTTGGCCGGTTGATTACGGAGATTGTGAACAGCGCGCCATTTCAGATGCGCAGAGGCGACGGGGTCAAAACCGCCGCGGTTGTCAGACCGGGAGTAGACAAACAATGATTATCGGTAAGAGCCTGGATAGAAGAACCCTGCTAAGGGGATTTGGCGCGTCAATCGCGCTGCCGTTTCTCGATGCGATGCGTCCGGCGATGGCAGCCACACGTACCGACGGCGCGTCGCCGATCCGGATGGCGTTCACCTACGTTCCCAACGGCATCATCATGAAGGACTGGACTCCCGCCACCGAAGGCGCACTCGGCGAATTCCCGCGCGTGCTGGCCCCGGTGAAGGAGTTCCGCGACGAGATGCTGCTGATGTCCGGACTCACGCAGAACGGCGGCCGTGCACTGGGTGACGGCGCCGGCGATCACGCCCGCGCAGCTGCCAGCTACCTTACCGGTGCGCATCCTAAGAAGACTTCGGGCGCCGATATCTTCAACGGCGTCTCCGTCGATCAGGTGGCGGCGAACAAGGTCGGCTCGGGCACGCGTTTCGCTTCGGTCGAACTTGGTCTCGAAGACGGCCGCATGGTCGGCAACTGCGACTCCGGCTACAGCTGCGCGTATTCGAACAGCATCAGCTGGCGCACGCCCACCACGCCGAATCCTCCGGAGATCAATCCGAAGCTGGTCTTCGAGCGTCTGTTCGCGGGCATGGACCCGACCGAAACCGCCGAGTCGCGCGCCAAGCGCGAACTGTACAAGAAGAGCATTCTCGATTTCGTGCGTGAGGATACCGAATCTCTGAAGCCCACGCTCGGCATGACCGACAAGCGCAAGCTCGATGAGTATCTGTATGCGGTGCGCGATCTGGAAAAGCGCATTGAAAGCTCCGAGAAGAACAAGAACAATTTTCAGGTGGCGATTGAAAAGCCGTCCGGCGTGCCACTGGAGTTTGCCGATCATGCGCGCCTGATGTATGACCTGCAGGTGGTGGCGTTGCAGGCCGGATTGACCCGTGTGGTGACGTTCATGATGGGCCGCGAAGGGTCGAACCGGACGTATCGCGAAATCGGTATCCCCGATGCGCATCACGGGATGTCGCATCATCGCAATGATCCGGATCTGATCGAGAAGCTGGCACAGATCAACAAGCACCACATGGAGCAGTTCGCTTACTTCCTGGGCAAGTTGAAATCGGTGAAGGATGGCGACGGCACGCTGCTCGATCACACGATGGTGTTGTACGGCAGCGGCATCGCCGACGGCAACCGCCATACGCATCACGATCTGCCGATATTGCTGGCAGGGCGTGGGGCGAAGAACTTCAAGCTGGGGCGGCATGTGCGGTATGCGCAGGATACGCCGCTGGCGAATCTGTTCTTAGCCATGCTGGATCGCATGGGTGTGGAGACGGAGAAACTTGGCGACAGCAATGGGACGCTGGCGCATCTGTCGGATGTTTAGTTCAATGCGCCTGGTCTGCCCCCTCGCCTTTAGGAGAGCGGCGTTTAGCATGCCGGGAATATCGCTCCCTCAAATGGTGTGAAATATTTGAAACGGACATGCGAAGCCGCCTGTCCCACCACCGGAAGTTACGTGTTTTCAAATGGTGGAACAGGCGGTTTCGCGTGTTCGCTGGCTTGCGACCGCGAGGGATCGATATTCTTGCTTGAATTCGATGAGGCGGACTTCCATACTCATGCCGATTCGGCCACACCCCAGGCCCTCATAATTGTGGGTACCTGATGGATTCGTGCTGGCCGGACTAAGAGATGCGCAAAGGCTTTACAAGGAAACCACGCGAGGACGCGCCCGGCACGCCAGGCAAGAACTACATCACGCCGGCCGGCCTGCAGCGCCTCAAAGACGAGCACCGGTTTCTGCTCATCAGGGAACGCCCGGCCGTGACCGAGGTGGTGACGTGGGCGGCGAGCAACGGCGATCGCAGTGAAAACGCCGACTATCAGTACGGCAAGCGGCGCCTGCGCCAGATCGACAGCCGGATTCGCTTTCTCACCAAGCGGATCGAAGCCGCGGAAGTGGTTGATCCGGAAAAACCGCGATCGGGCCAGGCGGCGGCAAGGGCTTACTTCGGAGCGACTGTGCGGTTTGAGAATGCGGAGGGAGCGGAGCGAGTGGTTAGTATTGTGGGGCCGGACGAGGTCGATCTTGACCTCAACCACATCAGTTGGCTGTCGCCCTTGGGGCGAGCCCTGATGAAATCGGCAGAGGGCGATACCGTGCTTCTCCAGGCGCCCGGCGGTACAACATCCCTGACCGTGCTGGAAATCTGTTACCAGCGCATCCCGGTGGAGCCGTTCCGTGAACCACCTGGGGCTGAGTCCTCGGGGAAGGGACGCATTCGCCGTGCCGATTCACCGGAAGGTGATTAGCTCAGCGCTGCGCAGGGACGAATGGTGAGCGGGCAGCTCCTGGCCATTCGCCGCTCACCCGAAACGCCCATAACCTTAACGGATGATGCCAACCAGAATCTTCAATATGCAGTCGCTGGCACGGCGGACGATGCACCCCGCGTTATCGAGCCATTCGCGCTAGATCTCAAACTACTCGCTCCATGCACTTTAGGGGACAGGTTGATCGCGGCGTGACCTCATCGAAGATTTGCTCCCCGAATCCTGAGGCCCGGATTCCACTTCGCACCCCTCCTCGCCGCGCTTGATGACGACATCGAACTGAGGTGGCAGCAGATTGTCCGAAGCCTCCGTTCTCCGCATTTCACTTGCAAGCAAGTATGCAGTCCCGAAAATGTTGCGTTTCGAGATGAGAATCGGGTCGAGGCTGGAGCACTTTTCCGACGCCGGTTAACGGCCAGAACGCGATTTAATGCCACTTAAATGGCCTCATGTGGAAAAAATCCAACGCTTCGCCTCATTCGCAGGCGTGTAGGTTGGTGACAGACTGAAGTATGAATGCATATCGGAATGCGCCTCTTGGTCCAAATCCGTTTCCGGCCGGACCAGCTTCCGCTTGTCTCCGATGGAAATGGGTCTTGACGACAAGCTGACCTCTTATGACGCCGCACGCTGTGGATGATCCGCCCGTAGGTCTGGAGAAGGGGCGAAGGCTGGACACGGCGTTGGGGTCTAGTTCGAAGTTCACGGGTGGCGTTCCTACTGCTTTGGGAAAGAGGAGAACTTGGTCTTCTGCACGACCGGCGCACGAATCAGATAGAAGGAATCCTCCGTGCATGGTAAATCCGATCTGGGCTGAGATCGAAATGATCTGCCCCACGAGGTCGGGCCGACGGTTCAGGTCGCAAATCGTAAGATCTCGCGCCGCCGCAGTGGCGGCGAAAATGAACGTCAACACCACGGTGCGCCGAGACGGCAGATCGAGGCAACGTGGTCTCCAACAATATTGCAGCTGACTCACTTATCTCATATTATGCCAATCCGCTCCCGAGAAGATGCCAGATGTTCCTCGAAAGTGCGCGTTAGCGGAAACCACCAAACTCGTCCCACCATTGATCCTACACATTCCGTCCCCAACCGCCCTCACAGGTGTATGATGTTCCCAGGAGCCCGCACATGGTAGCAGTCATCATTGTCGCCGTTTTCCTTTCGCTAATCCTGATCCTGCCGGGAATCGACTGGAAAGCCGCGCAGGAAAAGGCGCGACTGCGCCGCATGGCTGAGCACAGGATGAATGCCAGACTCCTCAGGCTCAACATCTGAGGCGTTCCGCCGCCACCCCAGGCTCAAACCCGCTTGGTACCATAACAGGTGATGCAAATCGAAATCCTCGCCACGCAGCCGCAGGTCTCCGTAATTACGCCGGTTTTCGATATGGCTCAAACGCTGCCTCGGGCCTTTGAATCCCTCAAGGCGCAGACAGGCCGCTGGCAGTACATCATCGTCGACGATGGCAGCACGGACGATACCCCGCGCGTCATCGAAGCCATCGCGCAAGACCCCAGGGTCCTCACTGCCCGCACCGCGAAGCGCGGCATCGGCGCCGCCCTCAATACCGCGCTCGACATGGCAACCGGCGACTTCGTGGCATTCCTGGACGCGGACGACGAGTACAATCCCAACCACCTGAGCGCCCATGTGGCCGTCATGTCGGAACACCCCGAAGTGGATATCCTCTGGGGCGGCCTCGATGTCGTCACGGACTCTCCCGAAGACGCACTCGTTCCCGACCTCGCCGCGGGTTTCGGCTTCATCTCCATCCACGATTGCGTCACGCAAGGCACCCTGTTCGTCCGCCGCCATGTGTTTGAGACGGCTCGTTTTGCTGAGGATCGCCCATGCTGGCACGACTATGACTTCATCCGCAGAGTCCAGGGCCAGTTCAAAATGAAGCGGTTCCACCAACGCACTTACCGGTATTACAGGAACACGGCCGCCAGCGTTGTCGATCGGATGAAGGCCGATTGGCCGGTAGCCCCAGTTAGCACAACTGGATAGGGGCGATCTCGAAACAAACCACTTTTCCGCCCAAATACGAACCCATCCGCTCGCCCCGATTCTTTTACGCGGTCACTCCGCACCCCTTGGGCTACAATGGATCTAATGACATCCCCCGCGGCTGAGACCGCAATCCGTACCACTCAACTGCCCAACGGTGTCTCCATCGTCACCGAACGGATGCACCACGTCCGCTCCGTCTCCGTCGGCATCTGGGTCTCCACAGGCTCGCGCCGCGAAACCCCCGATGAGAACGGCATCTCGCACTTCATCGAGCACATGCTGTTCAAGGGCACCAACTCGCGCAGCGCCGAAGAGATCGCCAAATCCGTCGATTCCATCGGCGGCAACCTCGATGCCTTCACCTCCCGCGAACTGGTCAGCTTCAACACCAAGGTCCTCGACGAACACCTCCCGCTCGCCTTTGACGTCCTGAGCGACCTCGTCCTCAACCCCAAGTTCCTGCCCGAAGACGTCGAAAAAGAGAAGAGCGTCATCCTCGAAGAGATCAAGATGGATGCCGATAGCCCGGAATCGCTGGCCCACGAAATCTTCTGCCGCAACTTCTGGAAAGGGCACGCTCTCGGCAAGCCCATCCTCGGCACCAAGGAAAGTATCGCGTCGTTCAATCCCGATACCATCCGCAACTACTACCAGCGCGCCTACACTCCCGAAAATATCGTCATCACCGGCGCCGGCAATCTCCATCACGATCACCTCGTCGCGCTCTGCGACAAGGCCTTTGGCGGCATCACCCGTCCCGGCAGCCTGCCCGTCTCCGCCGCGCCGGTTTCGCACGCCGAAATCTCGCTCAAGAGCAAGCGCACCCTCGAACAGACCCACATGTGCATGGGCGTTCCGGCCTATCCCATGCCGCATGAGATGCGTTTCGCCAGCTATCTTTTGAACGCCATCCTCGGCGGAGGCATGAGCTCGCGCCTGTTCCAGAACATCCGCGAAAAACAGGGCCTCGTCTATGCCGTCTTCTCGGAACTGAACCTCTATCGCGACGCCGGAGTGCTCGAAATCTACGCCGGCTGCTCGCCGCAATCGACGAAGAAAGTCATCGGCTCCATCATGCACGAGTTCCGCGCACTCAAGAGCGAACCCGTCGCCCCCGAAGAACTGCGCCGCGCCAAGGATCACTTGAAAGGTTCGCTCATGCTGAGCCTGGAATCCACATCGAGCCGCATGGCCAACCTCGCCCGCCAGCAGATCTTCTTTACCCGCTTCTTCTCGCTCGATGAGTTGCTCACCTCCATCGAAAACGTCACAGCCGAGGACGTGCACCGCGTCTCGAACGAGTTCTTCGATCCTGAACGCATCGCACTTACGCTGCTGGGGCCGTTGAAAGGCTTCCAGGTGTCGCGAGCAGACCTCGCCTGCTAGGAGTTGGCCCGGTTATTCGTGGCTGCAAACCGTGTTGCGCTTCAGCCGGATCGTTGCATTGCCTTCCACGGCGCCTTCGAAGCCGTTCGTCTTGCCCCAGCCATCCAGCCATGTGATGGACTTGGATGCCGCATCAAAGGCGTACCGCCCCGGCTTCCCGTTGACGGAATACCGGCCGCCGCCGTCCAGCTCTATCGCGGCCAGAAAGATCCCCGGGGACCGAGGCGCGCCGTAGACGAAGCAACGGTATTTGCCGGGCGTTGGCTGTTCGCCCGCGGGAGCAGCTGCGGCGGTGGTTCGGGGCAGGCTCCACAGCTGTTCCGGCTTCGTGTAGGTCGGACTGTTGGGATACTTATCCCAGGCCACCAGATAGTATCCCTGCATATTGCCTGTGCCCACTCCTTTCACAGTCGCGGGTACGTAACGGAAACTGGTGCTGGAGTTGCCGAACCACTCCACTCTGTCGCCAGTCTTTATGGAGGCGGGCCGCGGAGCTAGGCGGACGGACTTGCGCGGGACGATCGCCAATTCGTTGCCGGGGTCCTTCCGGACCTTCATGGTTGGCGAGGATGGCCCCGCATCGCTGGAAACGCTGCCCCGGATCCACTGTGAGCCCTGCTGGATTTCGATGCGCTCTCCGGTGGCGAGCGATTGCTGCGCGAAAAGGGCCGGCAGCATGAGGTTAGTGGCGCCCAGGATGGTGAGAAGAATATGCATGTCACGAAAGAATTTATCATCCCGCACCCGTTCTTGCATAACGTAAACCGGCTGCGCCGGCAGTATCTTTTGGCTATCCGCGTAGTAAACTGGAGTTGACCCGATGAATACCTGGTTGCGACGACTATTGCCGCTGTTTCTGTGCGCCTGCATCGCCTCAGCCACTGACTTCGGAGGACTGAAGCCGCAGGGCTACGTCAGCGATTTCTCCGGCGTCATCGATCCCGGCGCCAAGGCCCAGCTTGAGCGTTACTGCGCGATTGTAGAAAAATCGACTGGCGCCCAGATCGCCCTCGTCACCATTCCCGCGCTTGAAAGCGAGCCCGTCGAAGACGTCGCTAACACGCTCTTCCGCAAATGGGGCGTTGGCCAAAAAGGCAAGAACGAAGGCATCCTGCTGCTGCTCGTCACGCAGGAGCACCGTTCCCGCCTCGAAGTCGGCTACGGCCTCGAACCCATTCTGCCCGACGGTTTCGCCGGAGGCCTGCTGCGACAGATCCGGCCCGCGCTCCGCGATAATCACATCTCCGATGCCATGATGCAGGCCGCGCAGGTCATCGGTTCGAAGATCGCCGAATCGAAGGGCGTCGCGCTCGATACGAGCCTGGCCCGCCCGCGTCGCGTACGTCCCAAGGAAGCTCCCATGCCATGGTGGGTTATCGTAGGTGGACTGGCTCTGTTGTTCTTCCTGCTGCGCGGCGGCGGCGGTGGAGGCGGCGGTCTGGGCAGTTTCCTTCCCGGCATGATTCTTGGCAATATGATGGGACGGTCTTCTGGTGGCTATGGCGGACGAGGAGGCGGGGGCTTCGGCGGTTCGGATTCCGGCGGTGGCTTCGGAGGCTTTGGCGGGGGCGATTCCGGTGGAGGAGGCGCGTCGAGCGACTGGTAATTTATGGATATAGACAAACTGCTGGCACAACTCGTCGAACGCATCCAAAAGGCCTATGGCGACCGCCTGGTCTCGCTGATGCTCTATGGCTCGGCGGCCGGTGAAAACCACCACGATAAGTTCTCAGACCTGAATATCCTCTGTGTGCTCACCCGCATCACCACCGTGGAGTTGGAGCAATCGGAAACCCTCTTCCGCTGGTGGCGCGAGCAGGATAGCCCGCCCCCTCTGCTGTTGAGCGAAGAGGAAGTCCGTACCTCCACCGATTGCTTCCCGATTGAATTTCGCGACATCCAGGCCCGCCATAAACTGCTGGCAGGCCGTGACGTCGTGTCCGCGCTGGAGATCGACTACACCCATTACCGCGCCCGCGTGGAATACGAACTGCGTTCGAAGATGCTGCGCCTGCGCCAGCGCGCCGCCGTCGTTCTCTCAGATAACGATGCCCTGCTGCGCCTGATGGCCGATTCCGTCTCCACCTTCGCCACGCTCGCCCGCCACGCCCTGATCCTGGCCGGAGCCGAGGCCCCGTGGGGCAAGCGCGAAACCTTCTCCGCATGTCAGGATAAATTCAGTCTCGATCCTGCGCCGTTCGCGACGCTGCTCGATCTGCGAGATGGCACAAAGAAACCGAAACAGGTGCCGGCCAGGCCGCTGCTGGAATCCTATCTGGCCCAGGTAACATCATTAGTAAGTACAGTCGACCGATTGGAGAAATGAGGAAACCATGAAAATTGTTGCAATCGTTTTAGGTGTTATCGTTCTGTTTGTTGTGCTCTTCGGCGTGGTCTTCGGCCTCAAGATTGTAGGCACACGCAATGATCTGGTTGTGCAGCAGGAGGCCGTAACCGCTGCCTGGTCTCAGGTGGACGTCGTGCTGCAGCGCCGTGCCGATCTGATCCCGAATCTCGTCTCCACCGTGCAGGGCTTCGCCAAGCAGGAAAAAGATGTCTTCACGGCCATCGCCAACGCCCGTTCGGCACTGATCGGCGCGAAGAACCCTACGGAAAAGATCGCCGCCAACGGCCAACTGGATGGCGCGCTCAGCCGCCTGCTTGTGATCACGGAAAACTATCCGCAGCTGAAGTCGAATGAGAACTTCCTGCGCTTGCAGGACGAACTCTCCGGCACCGAAAATCGTATTGCTGTGGAACGGCGCAAGTACAACGAGTCCGTTCAGAAGTACAATACGAACATTGCGCTTTTTCCGAACAACATCGCAGCGTCGCTCTTCGGCTTCAGCCGCAACGATGCATACTTCAAGACCGATCCTGGCGCGCGGACCGCGCCGAAAGTAGATTTCAACAAATAATCACATGCCAGAAACATTTTGCAATTACATCAACGGAGAATGGGTCTCCGGCGACACGTTTGAAAACCGCAATCCGGCGAACACGGATGAAGTCGTCGGCCTGCACGTAAAAGGTTCGGCCGCCGATGTGGCCGCCGCCGCCGACGCTGCCGCCGCCGCGCAAGCCGGTTGGGCCAGCATGGCAGGTCCCGCCCGCGGCAACCTGTTGTACAAAGTGGCCGACATTCTGGATCGCAAGTTTGACCAGTTGGGCGCTGAGATGACGCGCGAAGAGGGCAAGACGCTGCCTGAGGCGAAGGGCGAAGTCCGCCGCGCCATCAACATCTTCCGCTATTTTGCAGGCGAAGGTTCGCGCATGCCCGGCATCCTGGTGCCGAGCGAACGCGACCGCGTTCACATGTTCGCGCTGCGCAAACCGATCGGCGTTACCGGCTTGGTTACGCCCTGGAATTTCCCCATCGCGATTCCGGCCTGGAAGCTCGCTCCGGCGCTGATCTGCGGTAATTCGGTTGTGCTGAAGCCCGCTTCGGCATCGCCGCTTTCGGCCTATCGCATCGTCGAAGCCTGCCACGAAGCCGGCATCCCCAAAGGTGTCGTGAACTTCGTTCAGGGTTCAGGCGGAGAATTGGGTTCTGCGCTCGTCAATGCCAAGCCGATCAAGGCTGTATCGTTCACCGGTTCCTGCGACGTCGGCAACTGGCTGCATGCCGAAGCTTCGAAGCGGCGCTTGCGGATTCAGTTGGAGATGGGCGGCAAGAACCCGACCATCGTGCTTGCCGATGCGGATTTCAACTCCGCGGTTGAGAACACGGTGAACGCCGCGTTCTTCTCCACCGGACAGAAGTGCACGGCAACCAGCCGCGTGATTGTCGAAGACGCAATCTACGATCGCTTCGTCGCCGCGCTGGTGGAACGCACCAAAAAGCTCAAGGTCGGCAATGGCATGGACGCCGGTATCGATATCGGACCCGCGGTCGATAAGAGCCAGCTCGAAACCAATCTCCGCTACATCGAAATCGGCAAGAAGGAATCCGGCGCACCACTCTGCGGCGGTAACCGCATCACCGGCGGCGCTTATGACAAGGGCTATTTCGTGGAGCCGACCGTGTTCAGCGAAGTGACCGAAAGCATGACGCTGGCGCAGGAAGAGGTCTTCGGCCCCGTGCTCGCCGTGATGCGTGCCAAGGACTTCGAAGATGCCATGCGCATCGCCAACAATATTCCGTTCGGCCTGTCTGCATCCATCCAGACGACCAACGTTTCGCGCGTGTTTGATTTCGTCTATCGCATGGAAGCCGGCTTGCTCACGGTAAACCTCCCCAGCGCTGGAGTAGAATATCAGTTACCCTTTGGCGGAACCAAGGATTCGAGCTTCGGCCCGAAAGAGCAGGGACCTGCCGCCATGGATTTCTACAGCGATTACAAGACCGTATATCTTAAGTACTGAAAGTGAAGCATGCGATTAGGACAAATTAAATGGAACGGCGCCACGACGGCCGCCGTTTTTGACGCCTCGGGCGCGCGCCCCATTCCGGATCATACGATCCTCGATCTGATCCATCGGGCCGAAGTAGAGGGCGCCACGCTCTCGGCTCTGGCCACTTCGATGGCGGTGAAAAACGCCGTCTCCGCGGCTCCGCTGCTTCCCATCGCTCCCCGCGAAGTATGGGCTTGCGGCTGTACCTACGAGATGAGCGCCAGTTTCCGCGACGCCGAGCACGGCACCCGCGAAGGATTCTACGCCTACGTGTTCAAGGAACCGCGGCCGGAGATCTTCTTTAAGGGTACGGCTCGTGTTTGCGTGGGACCGGAGCAGGGCATCGGCATCCGCTCTGATTCCAAGTTCACCGCACCGGAACCCGAACTCGCCGTAATCCTCGGCGCCAAGGGTAAGGTGCTTGGCTACACCATCGCCAATGACGTTTCGGCCTGGGATATCGAGAAGGAGAATCCGCTCTACCTGCCGCAATCGAAGGTCTACAACGCATGCTGTGCGTTGGGTCCGGTGATTGTGACGGCCGACGAGTTGACCGATCCGTATTCGCTCGATATGACCTGCACCGTCAAGCGCGGTGAGACAACTACTTTTTCCGGGTCCATCTCTACGGCCAAGCTGGGTCGCAAGATCGAAGTTCTGATCGAATACCTGATGCGTGCAAATAAGGTCCCGAGTGGTTCCGTGCTGCTTACCGGCACCGGAATCATCGTTACCGAAGAGTGCGCTTTGCAGGCCGGGGACGTGGTAACCATTGCCGTCAGTGGCATCGGCGAACTGTCGAATCCGGCTGTGATCGTTTAGTATCAACGGTGAACGGAGGGTGGGGCATTTCGCCCCCACCTTCCTACCCAAATCCCCACTCCGGTTAAATCCTGCTATAATACGGCCAGATGCAAAAAGAAAATCACGCCGCTCTATCTTCGTACCACTTCAAACGTGCGAAGACCGACGGCCTCATCCAGGTCCTGAACGAAGGATCGTATGTGATGGCTGAGTACAGTGAGCGCTCCGGTTCCATTAAATGGCAGCGAGTGGTGATGGCCACGCAGCGTGAAAAGATCGAGAAATGGCTCCGCGAGCATTATCCCGTCCAGACTCCCAACGTCGAGGTTAAGGCTGAGCCGAAGAAGAAAGCGGCCGCGTCCTCCGCTGCTCACGCAACGGTAAAGACACCGGCCCCCAGTCCGGCGCCCGCTGCCAAGAAGGCCGCTGCGAAACCAGCTCCCGTTAAGGCCGCTCCGGTGAAGGCTGCGCCCGCGAAGGCCGCCCCTGAGAAAAAAGCCGCCAAGCCTGCCGCGAAAGTTCCGGCAAAAGCCACGCCAAAGGCTGCCACCAAGAAGGCGCCGCCTGCGAAAAAGAAGGCCAAACGCTAGGCTACAAAGCCCTGTAGCGCTGTATCCGTTGACTACTGTTCGCCACCTTTTACCCCATTAGCCCGAAATCTGCCTGAAGTAATTCGATCCGTTCGCTTGCGGCACTCCAGTCTGCTTTGTTACCATTGTCTCTTAGGCTTTTGCTCCGGCACCAAGGTGCCCTTTCCGCTATTTACTAAAAATCATGGAATCAACGTTGAACGCGCTAGGTGGGATTCTGCTAAGAGCCCTGCCTACATTTTTCCTCGTCCTGCTGCTGCATCTTTATCTGAAGCGCGTATTCTTTGCTCCTCTTAACCAGATTCTCAAGCAGCGCTACGACGCCACCGAGGGTGCCCGGCAAGCCGCTGATGCAAGTCTGGCCAAGGCGGAAGCGAAGGCAGCCGAATACGAAGCTGCCATCAAGGCCGCCCGTAACGAAGTTTTTCAGGAACAGATAAAAGTTCGCCAGCAATGGACCGCCGAGCAGACAGCGCGCACCGCCGAAGCTCGCGCCACTGCCGACGCCGCCATCAAGACGGCGCGCGCGGAACTGGCGGCGCAGGTCGAAGTGGCCCGCCAGTCGTTGCGTACCCAAAGTGAGGCACTGGCGACTGAAATCGCAAACTCCGTGCTGCGGAGGAACGCATGAGATCGTTGATCCTCTCGCTCGCACTCGCCTCCGGCCTGCTGTTCGCGCAGCATGAAGCTGCACCTAAGGCCGAAGAGCACAAGTCCGAAGCCGCCACTCATGAAAAGCATGAAGGCGCCGGCGAAAAGCACGAAGAAGAGCCCTCCATCATTTGGAAGTGGGTGAACTTTGCAATCCTCGCTGGTGGCCTGGGCTACCTCATCGGGAAGAACGCGCCAGCCTTTTTCCAGACGCGCACATCGGAAATCCAGTCCGGCATCTCTGAAGCGACCCGTTTGAAGCAGGAAGCCGACCAGCGGGCCGCCGCCATGGAAAAACGCATGGCGAACCTGGAAGCCGAGATCGCCAGCCTTCGCGCCGTTGCCAAATCCGAAATCGAAGTGGAAGCCAACCGCGTAGGCGCGGAGACCGCCCAACTGCTGGCCAAGATTCAAGCACACACCGAAGCCGAAATCACATCAGCCGCAAAACACGCTTCGCTCGAGTTGAAAGCGTTCACCGCCAAACTGGCGCTGGAACTTGCCGAGACCAAGCTGCGCGGCCAGATGAACGTCAATACGGACCGGGAATTGATCGGCGAATTCCTGAAAGGCCTGAACAACTAAATTTATGTCACTGGCAATCGCAACCAGATACGCTAGGGCACTTGCGGACATCGTGTTCTCTCCCGGTGCGCCGCTTGCCGCTGACCAGGCACTGCAGGAAGTGAAGTCGTTTGAAGCTCTGATCGCATCCTCGCCGGACTTTCAAACCATTCTGTTGTCGCCCGCCGCGCCTGCCCCCAAGAAACGCAATTTGATCACCCGCTTTGCGGCAGAACTTGGCATCTCCAAAACGATCTGCAACTTCCTTTTGGTGGTGATGGATCACCGCCGTATTGGAATGTTGAGCGAGATCCGCCAGGCGCTCGCAACCCAGATCGACGAGCGCACCGGCGTGGCCGGGGCCGAGATCAGATCCTCCCGCCCGCTCGAGCAGGGCGAGCAACTGGCCATCGAAAGCGCTCTGGCGCGCATGACCGGTAAACAAATTCGCAGTCAATATGCTGTAGACCCGGACCTCATTGGCGGTGTTACCGCCCGTGTGGGTTCTCAAGTGTTCGATGGCTCCGTGCGCGGCCAGTTGGCCGGAATGCGCCGGAAGCTCGTCCAGATATAGGAATTCAGGTTTAGGAAGCAAGCAACTATGGCTCAGATCCGAGCAGATGAAATCGCCCGCGTACTACGCGAAGAGATTGAAAATTACGAAGGTGTGGTAAATGTCACCGAGACCGGATCCGTTATCTCGGTCGGTGACGGTATCGCCCGCGTTCACGGCCTGGAGAAAGTCATGGCCGGTGAATTGATCGAGTTCCCCGATGGCGTATCCGGCATCGCACTGAACCTGGAAGAAGACCAGGTCGGCGCCGTATTGTTGGGCGAATACACCAACATCAAGGAAGGCGCGGAAGTCCGCCGCACCGGCCGCATCATGTCCGTGCCGGTAGGCAAGGCGATGATCGGCCGAGTTGTCGACGCTCTCGGCCAGCCGATTGATGGCAAGGGTCCGATCGACACCAACGAGTTCAACGCGATCGAACGCCTGGCTCCAGGCGTTGTCGACCGCCAGCCGGTGAAGCAGCCGATGCAGACCGGTATCAAGGCGATCGACTCCATGATTCCGATCGGCCGCGGCCAGCGCGAATTGATCATTGGCGACCGCCAGACCGGTAAGACCGCTATCGCCATCGATACGATCATCAACCAGAAGGGCGGCGACGTCATCTGCGTTTATGTCGCCATCGGCCAGAAGCGCTCCACCGTGGCGCAGGTTGTGAAGACGCTCGAAGAGAACGGCGCGATGGATTACACCATCGTCGTTGCCGCCACCGCGTCCGACCCCTCGCCCATGCAGTACCTGGCTCCGTTTTCGGGTTGCGCCATCGGCGAATACTTCCGTGACAACGGCGGCCACGTCCTCTGCGTGTACGACGATCTTTCCAAGCACGCCGCTGCGTATCGCGAAATCTCATTGCTGCTGCGCCGTCCTCCAGGGCGCGAAGCGTTCCCCGGCGACGTCTTCTATTTGCACAGCCGCCTGCTGGAACGCGCTGCGAAACTGAACGACGCCAAGGGTGGCGGTTCGCTCACCGCGCTGCCGTTCATCGAAACCCAGGCCGGTGACGTTTCGGCCTACATCCCGACCAACGTGATTTCGATCACTGACGGCCAGATCTTCCTCGAAGCGGACATGTTCAACTCGAACATCCGTCCTGCTGTGAACGTGGGTATCTCGGTCAGCCGCGTCGGCGGCAACGCTCAGATCAAAGCAATGCGCCAGGTGGCCGGTTCACTCCGCCTGGAACTGGCACAGTATCGCGCACTGGCTGCGTTCGCGCAGTTCGGTAGTGATCTCGATAAAGCCTCGCAGCAACAGATCACCCGTGGTAGCCGCCTGACGGAACTGCTCAAGCAGGGCCAGTATCTGCCGATGCCAGTTGAGAAGCAGATCGTCAGCATCTTCGCCGGCGTCAACGGCTTCATCGACGACCTGCCAATCGACCGTGTCCGCCCGTTTGAAGCGGAACTGCAGCGCTTCATCGAAAACGCTCATCCGAAGATTTTGAGCGACATCCGCGAAACCAAGCAGATCGACAACGATCTGAAGGCTCGTATGATGGCGGCCGTTAAAGAGTGCAAGGACCGGTTCACCGCAGAGAAGAAGTAAACCATGCCTTCGTTGATTGATATCCGGCGGCGAATCCGCTCGGTAAAAAATACGCAGCAGATCACCAAGGCCATGAAGATGGTCTCGGCGGCCAAGTTGCGCCGTGCCCAGGAGCGCGTGATCGCCGCGCGTCCGTACGCCGGGATGCTTGAGAAGGTATTGAGCAACGTGGTGGCGGCGGCGCGTTCGCAGGAGACAGCAGCGGACAATCCGATGCTGGCGGCGCGCGAAGAGAACCGGATCATGCTGATTCTGGTTACGGCCGATCGCGGCCTGGCGGGCGCCTTCAGCGGCAACCTGATCAAAGCAGCCAGCATCTTTTTTGAAGAGCACAAGGGCAGCGAGATCGAACTGGAAGCGCTGGGCCGTAAGGGCCGCGACTTCTACAAGAAACGCGACGCGAAGTTTTCGGGCGAGTTGGTGGGCGCCTCCGAGAAGCCGAAGTATGAGAACGCAGCCGAACTGGCGGCGCGCATTTTGAAGCGTTATAGCGACGATGAGATCGACGCTGTGTATATCATCTACAACGAATTCAAGAGCGTGATCTCACAGAAGCTGACCATCTCGCGCCTGCTGCCGGTGACCGTGAGCGAATCCGCGGAGCCGGTGGATTATATTTTTGAACAGCCGGCGGAAGAACTGCTGGCAAGCCTGCTGCCGAAGTACGTGGAAGTGGGTATTTTCCGCGCGATGCTGGAATCGGCCGCGGCCGAATTCGCGGCGCGCATGACGGCGATGGATGCGGCCTCATCCAACGCAGCGGAAATGATCGACAAGTTAACGCTCTATATGAACCGCGTCCGCCAGGCCAGCATCACGCGCGAAATTATCGAAGTGGTCAGCGGGGCTTCGGCCCAGGAGTAACAGATTTCATGGAAACAGCAACTCATTTGTTCGGGAAAGTGATCCAGGTGGCCGGTCCGGCCGTGGACATTCAGTTCAGCGAAGGCCAGATTCCCGTCATTCGCACGGCGATCCGCATCACGAGCGAAGGCTTCAATGCGCCGTCGCCGATCGACATCATCTGCGAAGTGGCACAGCACATCGGCGAAGGCCGCGTCCGCACCATCGCGATGCAGCCCACCGAAGGACTGGTCCGCGGCATGAAGGCGGAGAGCCTGGGCGAACCGATCTCTGTACCGGTTGGCCGCGAAACACTGGGCCGCGTGATGAACGTGATCGGCCAGCCGGTGGACGAGATGGGCCCGGTGAACACGAAGATGCGGTATCCGATTCACCGTCCGGCTCCTGCGTTCGACGAACAGTCGACCGAACTGCAGATGTTCGAAACGGGCATCAAGGTTATCGATCTTCTGGAACCGTATTTGCGCGGCGGAAAGATCGGGTTGTTCGGCGGCGCCGGCGTCGGCAAGACTGTCGTCATCATGGAGTTGATCAACAACCTCGCCATGAAGCACGGTGGCGTGTCGGTATTCGCGGGCGTGGGCGAACGCACTCGTGAAGGTAACGATCTTTGGCTGGAGTTCCAGGAATCGGGCGTAATCGATCCTAAGAACTTCGAGAAGTCGAAGGCGGCATTGATCTACGGACAGATGACTGAGCCTCCCGGGGCCCGTCTGCGCGTCGGTCTCACCGGCTTGACGGTTGCGGAATACTTCCGTGACGAGGAGGGCCAGGACGTGCTGTTGTTCATCGACAACGTGTTCCGCTTTACGCAGGCTGGTTCGGAAGTATCGGCGTTGCTGGGCCGCATGCCTTCGGCCGTAGGTTATCAGCCGAACCTGGCGTCGGAGATGGGCGAAATGCAGGAACGCATTACGTCGACCAACAAGGGTTCCATCACATCGGTGCAGGCGATCTATGTGCCCGCCGACGATTACACCGATCCTGCTCCGGCAACGGCGTTTGCGCACTTGGATGCGACGACGAACCTTTCGCGCGACATCGCGGCGATCGGTATCTATCCGGCTGTGGATCCGCTGGCTTCGACCTCGCGCATTCTCGATCCGCGCATCATCGGCGACGAGCACTACAGTGTGGCGCAGAGCGTGAAGGGTGTGCTGCAGCGGTATAAGGATCTGCAGGACATCATCGCGATTCTCGGTATCGACGAACTTTCGGAAGAAGACAAGTTGAGCGTGTCGCGTGCACGTAAGATTCAGCGATTCCTGTCGCAGCCGTTCTTCGTGGCCGAACAGTTCACCGGTTTCAAGGGCAAGTATGTGGAATTGAAGGACACCGTGAAGGGCTTCAAGGAAATTGTTGCCGGCAAGCACGATTCGGTGCCGGAGCAGGCGTTCTACATGCAGGGCACGATCGAGGAAGTTCTCGAGAAGGCCGAACAGATGAAGAAGGAAGGTTAGTCCCGTGGCTGACACATTTCTGCTGGAAGTCGCAACGCCGGAGAAGGTGCTGGTTCACGAGCAGGTTTCCGAGGCGCAGATCCCGGCGCTCGATGGGTACATCGGTATTTTGCCGGAGCACGCGGCGTTGTTGTCGGAGATGGGCTCGGGCGATCTGACGTATTCAATCGCGGGGCAGAAGCATACCATTTCCGTCGGCGGCGGCTGGGTGGAAGTGGTGGAGAATCACGCGCGGGTTTTGACCAGCGTGGTGGAAGCTACGAAGTAGTTTTTAGTATCGCTCACTTACGTTTGCGGCCCGGCCGGTAGAGATTTCTGCTGGCCGGGCCGTTTTCGTTTACGGCAGAAGCAGGAGCATCGGGATTTCGTGGAAGTGCTTGTCGATTGCGGCAAGCTGCAGTCCGTGCTCGAGCGCCGTGGCCGCGATCCAAACATCATTGCGAGGAATTGGCTTGCCCTTCTTGCGCAGGAACTGGTCAACCTGAGCGTAAACGAGTGCCGTATTGGCCGTGACGTCAAGAACTTTCACGCGAGGTTTTGCCAGGAAAGACTCCAATTCCGCCATGTTTTGTGCACGGCGGGTGCCTCCTTCAAAACCGCTCAACAACTCGCCTACGGAGATCGCTGAAAGGAAGACTTCGTTTGCCCGCGACAGCATCTCCAAGATCTCCTTGCTTTCACGGGCCAGCGCGGAGTAGGCAGACGTATCGAGCAGGACCCTCATTCTTCGAGCGGCTCCCAGTCGATTGGATCGACGCGCCGCATCTCAGCCAGCGCCGCATCGAACTCATCGGCTGCTTCCTTTGACCACATCCCGAAGAACTCATCGAAGTCATGGTTTCTAAACGGTTTCTGAATGTTCTTTTCCATCAGGCGGATGGCCGCCTTGTTGAGGCTGAGGCCTTCCTTCTTGCTGATGTCCGCGATGGCTTTCTCAACTTCTGGCGGAATATTGCGCAGGGAGATCGTCATGCCTCTAGCGTAGCAGAAACTGCATCACTATGAAGCAAGAGATGCATCACATGGTCTTGCGAATTGAGAGATAATGGAGCTCATATGACCCGCGAACAAGCTTGGGAAATCGTCTGTGAGTTTACGAAGTCAGAGGGGCTGCGCAAGCATGCGCTGGCCGTGGAGACCTGCGTGGTGGCGTATGCGCGCAAGTTTGGGGAGGACGTGGAGAAGTGGTCATTGACCGCGATTCTGCATGACTTCGATTGGGAGATCCATCCCAACGCTCCCGATCATCCGATGCTGGGCGAGCCGATGCTGGCCGAGCGCGGGGTGAGCGATGAGATTCGGCGGGCGATTCTTTCGCATGCGAATTACAGTGGGGTGCCACGGGAGTCGCTACTGGAGAAGACGCTATTCGCGTGCGATGAGTTGGCCGGTTTCATCACCGCTATATCGTATGTGAAGCCAACGCGCAGTGTGATGGAAGTGGATGTGAAATCGGTTCGGAAGAAAATGAAGGACAAGGCGTTTGCCCGCTCTGTCAGCCGCGATGATATTGTGAATGGTGCGGCGGATATGGGCGTCGATCTCGATCAGCACATCGAGTTCTGCATCGAAGCGATGAAGGCGAATGCCGCGGAGTTGGGCCTCGCTGGCGCGGCATAACGCGTTACTCAGTGGGCGGGGGGAACTCCACGCCTTCGTACAATTCGGAGACGGGTATCGAGATATTCAAGGACTTTACAGGAACAACGGTGTCCAGTCCTTCATAGGTCGTAAGATTCCAACTGCCATCGGGAGCCTTCAGAAACACCTCGACTCGTGGACTGTGCTGCGAGACCAGCAGATACTCTTCGAAGGACTCGAGACTCCGGTAGAGTATGAACTTCCCGCCGTAATCGTAATCTTCCGTGGATGGAGACAGTATCTCCACAATCACTTTCGGGTTGGTGAGCGTGTCGCCATTCTCATCCGTGAGGGCAGGTTTGCCGCAATAAACCAGAACGTCCGGATAGACGAAGTTAGAGCTACTGACGCGCACGCGTACCGCCGAGCCAGCGGTACGGCATGGTGTTCCATCCAGCCGTTCCGCAAGCCGCCGGCCAGCGTTGATTTGGAGCACCGCATGCGCCAGACTCGAGGCAACCATCGGAAAGACCTCGCCACCGTGATACTCCATTCGGGATTCCGAAGCGCGGTCGAGAGCGAGATACTCTTCCACGGAAAGTTTTTGTACTGGCAGTGCACCCATATTTGTATTGTACCTCCGGCGGGTTTCGCCGCCGGAGGTACGGAATGAGTCTGAGCTTAGGCCTACGCTGCAAAATGTAGGGCAGGTAGTTTACCTGCAGCCGATTGGAAATCGGCCCAAACCGGAAGCGGCGATTGGCAATCGCCGCGCAGATTTCCAATCTGCCTATAGTTATTCCAGGGCGACCAAGAGATTAATTTGTATTTGTTTGTGTTCTAGCCACCTGCAGCCGGTGTATGGCGGGGTTTTCTTTCCTCGCCAGATCGGGTACAGGTAGGTAGA
>Ga0118677_10003176_pt1 | contig 31663 bp, 24 predicted proteins | sample AliMusrvi5mmetaG_FD_86154 | JGI IMG/M metagenome (GOLD analysis project Ga0118677, IMG submission 86154) | reverse complement strand
GCATATCAGCAGGTGCATTAGGCGATGCGGCAGCATTTTCCTTTCATCCCCGCAAGTCTATCACCACTGGTGAAGGGGGTATGGTTACAACCAACGACGATGAACTTGCTGATATTGCCAACAAACTTCGTAACCACGGTGCCGAAATCTCCGAAGAGCAGCGTCACAAAGGCCCTCGCCCATACCTCTTACCCGAGTTCAATCTCTTGGGTTTCAACTATCGGATGACCGACCTGCAGGGTGCTGTTGGGCTTGTCCAACTTTCCAAGCTCGACAAGTTCATCGCTGAACGTCAACACTGGGCTGAATTCTATCATAGAGAGCTGACTACTATTGACTGGCTTCGGATGCCCGTTATTCCATCATCAGGTATTCATGCATGGCAGGCTTTTGTCATCTATGTAAATCCGGCAAAAGCACCCCTGGCTCGTAACGACCTTATGGAAAAACTCCAGCAGGCAGGTATTGCCACTCGCCCAGGCACGCATGCTGTGCACATGCTCGGCTATTATGCTGAACGTTATGCCATCAAACATGAAGATTACCCCGGAGCCTTTGATTGTGACCAGAATACAATGGCCATTCCCTTGCATAATCGAATGTCAGCCGAAGATTATCAGTATGTTGTCTCCACTATCAATTCGTTTGCCTGATTTGCTATGTGTGGAATAACAGGCATTATTCATCTTGACGGTTCAGCAGTTTCTCCAGCTGTACTGCAAAAGATGACAGACATCATTTCCCATCGCGGGCCAGATGGAGAAGGACACTGGATTGAGGGTAATGTGGGTATGGGTCATCGGCGCCTCGCTATTATTGATCTCTCTCCAGCAGGCCACCAGCCGATGATTTCAATGGATCACCGCTACATTCTGAGTTACAACGGCGAAATTTACAATTTTCGTGAGCTGCGGATGGAGTTGGAAGCTGCCGGATTCTGGTTCCGTTCTAAGACCGACAGCGAAGTTGTTCTCTATGCTCTGGCTCACTGGGGAACAGAAGCACTGTTGCGTTTCAACGGTATGTTTGCATTGGCATTTTGGGATAGAAAAGAACGTACCTTGCTGCTGGCTCGAGATCGTTACGGTATCAAGCCACTGTATGTCAGCCAGCAAGGCAATACGTTTGCTTTTGGGTCCGAGCAGAAAGCAATCACTGCCCGACCAGAATTCAGGAAAATATTAGATAAAGAGGCATTGCTTGAGTACTTCACCTTTCAGAACATCTTTTCGGATAAAACCTTACTGCAGGATATCCAGCTTTTACCAGCAGGTCACTACGCGACGCTCAAGCTGAGAACTGATAAACCAAGGTTCCAGCGCACCCGGTATTGGGACTACAATTTCCGCCTTCCCGATCAAATAGCTGCCGATAAGGAATATCGCGAAGAGCTTGATCGCCTTTTTACCCAGGCAGTCAATCGCCAACTGGTTACTGATGTTGAACTTGGAAGTTACCTCAGCGGCGGTATGGATTCGGGATCAATCACCGCTATTGCTGCGAAATCGTATCCCTATCTTAAAACATTTACCTGCGGCTTCGATCTAAGTTCAGCTTCAGGTCTTGAGCTTGCTTTTGATGAACGTGCAAAAGCAGAGGCAATGTCCTGCCACTTCAAGACAGAACACTACGAAATGGTGCTAAAAGCTGGCGATATGGAACGTTGTATGTCCAAGCTCGCTTGGCATCTTGAAGAACCGCGAGTTGGGCAGAGCTACCCCAACTATTATGCCGCTAAATTAGCTAGTAAGTTTGTGAAAGTGGTGCTTAGTGGCTCAGGTGGAGACGAGCTTTTTGGTGGCTACCCTTGGCGCTATTATCGGGCTGTGGTTAATGATGACTTTGAACACTACATCGATAAATACTATCTCTACTGGCAACGGCTTGTAGACAACCGTTATCTTAGGCAGATGTTTGCTCCTATTTGGAAGGATGTCGATTCAGTATGGACCCGCGATATCTTTCGTGATGTTTTCCATAACCGCTCTGATAAGTTATGTTCTCCAGAAGAGTACATCAATCACTCCCTCTATTTTGAAGCTAAAACGTTTCTCTCTGGACTTTTTGTGGTCGAAGATAAGCTTAGTATGGCTCACAGTCTCGAAACCCGAGTGCCTTTCATGGACAACGATCTTGTAGATTTTGCCATGCAGTGCCCAGTTCATCTGAAGCTGAACAATCTAACTGAGGTTGTGCGAATTAACGAAAACGAACCTGGGAGCAAACAGGAACAGTATTTCAAGAAAACTAGCGATGGCAAACAGATACTTCGTGATGTAATGAAGCGCCATGTACCGAATGGTGTGACAGAAGCCGAAAAACAAGGCTTTTCATCTCCGGATGCGAGCTGGTTCAAAGGCGAAAGTATTGAGTTTGTGAAGCGAAAGCTACTCAGCGGTCATGCAAAAATCTATGAACTGTTAGATCGAGGTACTGTAGAGACTCTTGTTAATCAGCATTTGAATGGTGAGCAGAATCGGCGGTTGTTGATCTGGTCATTGTTGAATGTCGAAACTGTTTTGGATACGGAATTTTCATAAAAATGGTTTTGATCGGTGCAAGCAAATTCGGACTACACTATCTTGAATTTATGCTGAATCCAATAATTTCTTTCAATGATTAGCATTGTTCCAACTGGATACTGTTTAAATAATTGAGGTTATGAAGAAAAAATCATCAATTGGACCAAACCTCGATTTATTATCTGGGGAGACTGGGCAGATAGCACAATTCGCCAAACTGCTTGAACAATACTGGTTGTTACGCCAGCAGGAGGTTGATCTACAGTGGAAGAGGACATTACCGTTAGCTGACTATGTGGTTGACCGCTGGCAAAAAGCAAAATTGCTTGGATTTGGCGAAGGTACTTCCATTTATGATAGTGCGTTGATCTTGGGCGATGTATTTGTTGGTAAAAATACTTGGATTGGACCGAATACTGTTCTTGATGGTTCAGGAGGGTTATCTATAGGAGACTATTGTTCTATTTCAGCTGGTGTTCAAATTTATTCTCATGACTCCATTCAGTGGGCATTGAGTTCAGGAAAAGCAGAATATGAAAAAGCACCTACCAGTATTGGTAACAACTGCTATCTTGGACCAAACGTTGTTGTAGCCAAGGGGATTACTATTGGAAGTCGATGTGTGATTGGGGCCAACAGTCTTGTTTTGCATGATATCCCTTCTTGTTCAAAAGCATATGGTTCTCCATGCAGAGTGATGGGTACAAGTTTCAGTTGATGTTATAACAACTTATGAATATAAACTTTTGTTTGATGAAATTGCTGAATAGACAATGTTAAAACATCCTGATATTCTAAAAGCAGATCTGCAGATTTGTTCTCGTTGTATCTATGATGAGCGCGTTCCATCCATAATTTTTGACGAAAAAGGGGTATGTAATTATTGCAAACAAGTGGATCAACTTGTAGCACAATATGGAACCGGGACACCAAAAGGTAGTGATCTATTCCAAGCAATACTTTCAGAAATTAAAAATATAGGAAAGGGTAACAAATATGACTGCATTGTTGGTGTAAGTGGCGGTACGGACTCTTCATACTTAATATATCTTTGCAAGCAGTGGGGCTTGCGACCTCTTGCAGTGCATTACGATAATACATGGAATTCAGCCATTGCAACGATGAATATACATAAAGTGCTTTCAGCATTGGATGTCGATCTTTATACACATGTTGTGGACAATAAAGAAGCTGATGACATTTTTAGATCATTTTTTCTCGCAGGAGTAGCCGAAATTGAGGCTTCAACTGATTTAGGCTATGCTTACCTACTTCGGCAGGTAGCGGAGAAATATTCAATCAAATTCATTTTAGAGGGTCACTCCTTTGTTGAAGAGGGGATCACCCCTCTTGGACGTAATTATTTTGATGGTCGTTACATCAAGTCTATTCATAAGATGTTTGGCAGACTTCCTATGAAGACATATCCTCTCATGACCTTTTCAAGATTTCTTAAGTCAGCGACTATTAATCGCATTAAGTTTATTCGCCCTCTTTGGTATCTTACATATTCAAAAAAAACAGCACAGGATTTTCTTCGTTCAAGTTTTGGTTGGAAATATTATGGCGGACACCATCTCGAAAACCGGATGACAGCATTCTATCATGGCATCTATATGCCACAAAAGTTCAAGAGTGATTTAAGGAATAATACGCTTTCAGCTCGCGTAAGAAATGGTTCGCTCAATCGTTCGCAAGCATGGGCAGAATACAATATTCCCCCAGTCATTGAGGATGAGCTTCTTAGTTATTTCAAAAAGCGACTCAATATTTCTGATGAGTTATATGAGCAAGTTATGCAGTCACCACCAAAATCTTGGATGGACTACCCGACGTATAAAAAACACTTTGAAAGTCTTCGTCCACTTTTCTATTTACTGGCTAAAGCAAACCTTGTGCCCATGAGTTTCTACCTTAAATACTGTTTTCCGGTAAAAATTTACGCATGATTACTATTGTTGATTATGGAATGGGAAACCTCGGATCGATTCTTAACATGTTCAAACGTATTGGTGTAAAGGCCTGTGTCAAGAGCGATCTTGAGTCCATTCAATCTGCAGATAAAATTCTTCTTCCTGGAGTTGGTGCTTTTGATGCAGCAATGGAGCGAATTGCAGCATCAGGTTTGCGCGATATACTTGAACATAAGGCACTTATTGAACAGGTACCTGTTTTGGGTATTTGCCTTGGGATGCAATTACTGACTCGAGGGAGTGAAGAGGGAAAGCTTCTTGGATTAGGATGGATTGATGCCGATACACGACGATTTCCTGCTCATTCGGGGCTTAAGGTGCCTCATATGGGCTGGAATATAGCATTGCCTACAAACCCGAGTCCATTAACGATAAATCTTGGTGAAGAGCCACGGTTTTACTTTGTCCATTCATATTTTGTCACTGTCGATGACCCTGCTGATTCCATTATGCACACGACACATGGTGTGACTTTTGACTCTGCGGTTCAAAAAGGGAACATATTTGGTGCGCAGTTCCATCCCGAGAAAAGTCACAGGTTCGGGATGCAATTGCTTAAGAACTTTGCAGAATTATAATGCTGCGCACAAGAGTAATTCCTGTATTATTACTTCGCGATGAGAGTCTCGTCAAGACCGTTCGTTTTGGTAATTTTACTTATGTTGGTGACCCGTGCAATACGCTCCGAATCTTCAACGAACTTGAGGTTGACGAACTGCTATTTCTCGACATCACTGCCACTCGAGAGAGGAGGGGGCCAAATCTGAAGGTTCTAAGCGATATTGCCAATGAATGTTTTATGCCACTTGGTTACGGTGGTGGAGTGCAGACTCTTGATCAGGCGAAGTCTATTTTTGATATAGGCTTTGAAAAAGTGGCAATTAACTCCTTTGCTGTTGAGCGTCCTGAATTTATTTCAGAGCTTGCGAAGCATTATGGTAATCAAGCAGTGATTGCTTCCATTGATGTAAAAAAAGGATTTTTTAGGAAGAATCTGGTCCGTACACGCTCTGGTCGAAGTCCTACACAATTAGAACCAGTTGCATGGGCAAAGGAGCTTGAATCGCGCGGGGCAGGAGAAATACTCTTAACCTCTATTGATAAAGAAGGTACTTGGGATGGCTTCTATTTAGAATTAGTGAAGAGCGTTACAGATGCTGTAAATATTCCTGTTATTGCTCATGGAGGCGCTGGTTCAATTAGAGATATTGCTCAAGTCGTGCAAGTTTCGGGGGCATCTGCAGTCGCACTGGGTAGTATGGTTGTTTTTCAGAAGAAGGGTATGGGAGTACTGGTGAATTTTCCAGATATGCAGTTATTAAAAAGGGTGTTAGGATGAATACCGGATTTCACTTCACATTTACAAATATTGAAAAGCAATTCCAAGCAGCTATTGATGCTGGATATATTTTTATCACTTGCGCTGACTATGTTGAGTGTAAGCACGACCTACCGCTATTAACTATTGTAAATCGTGTGGACATTGATCTTTCGGTCAAGAAAGCAGACAGGTTGAGGGATATCTTCGACCGACTTGGTATCAAGGCTACATTTTTTGTGCGTCTGCACGCCCCAGAATACAATCCATTCTCCTTCGAGAGTTATCGAATACTCAAGGCCATCCGAGACAATGGGCATGAGATTGGCTATCATAGCGAAGTTGTGGATCAGGCGAAAATTTGGGATGAAGATGCCGATTACTGTTTACGCCGTGATTTGGATGTGTTAAATCGAATCTTTAATACTAAAATCAAAGGTGTTGCAAGCCATGGCGGCATGACTGGCCTAAATAATCTTGATTTCTGGAAAGACAAAAAAGCCAATGACTTTGATTTGCTTTATGAAGCCTATGACAAGTCGGAAGCTTTCGGCCTTTTTGATAAATCATTTTATATCAGCGATTCCGAATGGACGCGCTGGAAATGTTATGACAAAGGTATGTTGTGCCATGATGATCGCCAAAGTTTAGTGGAACATGTTAGCAGCAAGCACCCGTTGATTTATTTATTAATTCATCCTGATACTTATTTTGATAGGCATTTTTATGATTAAGGTATCAATAGATCTTGTTATCGACCATTTAGAAGCAAAAAATTTATTGTTCCAATATGAAGGCCCTTTTGATTTGGTTTTTGACTCAATCCGTTCTTTAACAAATTTTTCTCAAAAGAGTATTAGTTTCTATCGAGGAAATGATCCTTCTGTTATAAATGACTTCAAGCTTGCTGATCGCCTACTTATAATTAAACTAAGTATGTACACGTATTGTTCAAAACAGTCAAATATTCTCGCAGTAGAAAATCCGGATTTAGCTATTTGTTATATTGGACAGCTATTTGAAGCAAAATCGCCGATAGGTGTCCATCCAACAGCAGTGATACATCTAGATGCAATGATTTATGAGCCCTGTTCGATTGCTGCGAATGTTGTTATAGGAGAGGATGTGGTAATTGGACCTGATGTCCGTATTGAAGAAGGAGCAGTCATTAAACATTGCACAATTGGTGCCAACACCCATATATTTCCTGGCGTCAAAATAGGAAGTTCCGGATTGGGATCACACCGCGATGAAACAGGAGAGTGGCATCACTTTCCTCACACAGGAAGTGTTGTGATTGGTTCGAATGTCACTATACAGGATAACTGCATTATTGCACGTGGTTCGCTGAATCAAACAATCATTGAGGATGGTGTAGTTATAGGTCCTTTGTCGTGTATTGCTCATGGGGCTCATATCAAGAAAAACGCGTTTATTAGTCAATCCGTAACTGTAGCAGGTTCTGTTGTAATTGAAGAGGGTTCAATAGTATGGGGAAATGCATCTATTCGAGATGGGCTGAAAATTGGTGCACACTCCACAATTGGAATGGGAGCTGTTGTTGTAAAAAATGTAATTGCAGGATCGACTGTTTTTGGAAACCCTGCAAAGCCAAGATAATCTATGAGAATTGCATTAATTGGCAACATGAATAACAACAAATTCTCGCTGATGAGGTATTTTCGCGATCTTGGGGTTGATGCACATTTGTTACTGTATGCCAATGATGGTACAGGTTCATGCAGCCATTTTCGGCCTGAGGATGATACGTTTGATATAAAAAAGTGGAAGCCGTTTATTAGGCAGATGCAGATCACAAACGCACCATCATCAGCCTTATCATTTCCTGCCAACGTAATGCTGGCGGTATATTCAGTAACTAAAAAGATGCTTGGATTGAATGATAGTTATGCTTTACCCGTTCCAAAGCAATATATTAGAAAATGTTTTGAGAGTTATGATTATATACTGTGCTGTGGCATAGCTTCGGCCTTTTTGCATTGTGTAGGTATCCGCGTAGATATTTTTTCACCGTACGCATCAGGAATCGAATTCTTTGGTAGTCCTGAAGAAACCGCACGTATTAATGATCGGTTTTTTCTATATCGCTGGTTGACTCGAAAAGTGATGGTAGCACAGTCAACTGGCTTGAAAGCTGTGCGCTATGTTTGTACAGCAGATCTAGGACTGACATTTACTGCTTTGAAGGAACTGGATATAGTCCCGACTCCTCTGGCTATACCGATGGTATTCAAATAATTCATACATATTTGACGCGATACAAAAATCAAATTTTTCAATCTTAATGCATTGAAGGCTTGCATAGAGTGAAACAGATGGGTTGGTTGGTGTCAGAAGCAAGAATAATCATTGGCGACTATTTGCATTTAAGGAACTCGTTAATAATCGAAAGGGCCTGCGGCCTTTATTATTGATTTATGAGTATGGTCCGCAAGTACAGATAACAAAGAATTTAGTGCGCGAACTTGGGATAGACGCTTCCGTTATCTGGTTGCCGAACTCACCGCGCAAGGTAATTATTGTTTTAGAATGAAAATTGCTCTGATCGGTAATATGAATAACAACAATTTCTCGATCATGCGCTATTTTCGTGATCTTGGCGCTGATGCGCATTTGTTGTTATATAAAGGGGATGGAGCAAATTCATTAAGTCATTTTAAACCGGAAAATGACACATGGGATATTGACCAGTGGTCATCATTTATTCACCAAACGGATATTATTAATGGCCCGGGTTCGATTTTTGGAAATCCTGAGAGGGTTATATGGCCTTATCAACCATTGTGTTATTCCAAATACTTCATTAAAACGCTTTTAAATCGACATGACAGATCTATTTTACCTCCTTCAAAAAAACATTTGAAAGCGATTTTTGATGGTTTTGATGTTTATATAGGTTCGGGTCTTTCTCCCGCAATATTGAACCGCATTGGGCTTTCTCTTGATATTTTTTACCCTTATGAAACAGGGATCGAATTTCTTGGTTCACCTTCGCTTTCTGTTCAGATAAGTTCCGGGAGTCATTTAATTCGATCCATATTTAAACAAGTTGCGCAGGCACAAAAAAATGGCATACGCCGGGCAAGGTATTGTCTGAATGCTGAAATGAGTTTCACAAAGCAGGCGTTTGAGAAAATTGGTGTAAAGTTTCTTCCCTTTGCTGTTCCGATGGTCTATAATCGGGATTTATCGTGTGAGGAGCATCTGTCAGAAGAGCTACTGAAACTCAAAGAAAAGCTTCAGAAGTATGAATTTACCGTTGTTTCTCATGCGCGATTAATGTGGATAAATCCCGGAAATTATACAGATGTACAATGGGAGCAAAACAGCAAACATAATGATTGGTTGATAAAAAGTTTTGCGGAATTCAGCAGAGAGCGTCCAAAAATTAAGTCCCTTCTTTTGCTCTTCGAGTATGGTTCTGATATCGAACATTCCAAAAAACTGTGTTTTGACCTCGGGATAAATCACATGGTTAAATGGTTGCCAATGTATAGTCGTCGGGAAATCATGCAGATCATCAGTTGTTGTAAAGTAGGTGTTGGTGAGTTTCATACGAATGAAGATGTAATATGGGGTGGTACAGGCTGGGAGGTACTTGCCTCTGGGAAGCCTCTCCTCCAGAGTTTTCGATTTAAAGATGGGGCCTTTGAATCGACATTTGGTTATCCAGCACCTCCCATGCTTCCTGTTGTTGGCCCCAATTGTATTTTTAAGCATCTGATTGATATGGCAGATCATCCTGAGAAGGGAGTGGCGATCGGAAAGGAAGCCGCAAAGTGGTTCAACCAATATAACGGGATCGGTTTAGCGAAAAAGTGGCTGGAGTTGATACTGAATCCATAATTCTTCTTGATTATTCCTAAAACTTCATTGCCTACTAATTTGCATGATTCGCGAGTTACGGACTGTAATTTAAAGGGTTACGGTTGTTCGTGTCTCTGATGGTTACAAGTCTTTAGGAAAGTACCATTCGAAGCTCAAAAATTTTATTTATAAACGACGGAGTCTATTATTTGTGGAATAGCTGGGCATATTAGTTTTGGGCGTATCCCTGAGGTTCAGAATGTTTCGGTTTTGGTGCATCGTATCCGTCATCGTGGCCCTGATGATCAGGGAATTTGGTCGTCGTCAAATGGGGAGTGTGTATTCGGTCATGCTCGATTAAGTATTATTGATCTTAGTTCATTAGGGCATCAGCCGATGGTTGATCAAGAAACGGGTAATTGCATTGTTTTCAATGGTGAGATCTATAACTTCCAGGCACTGCGTCGTGAATGTGAAGATGTAGGCTATAGGTTCAGTTCCCATTCTGATACCGAGGTTATTCTAGTTCTTTATCGAAAGTATGGTGTTGCATGTTTACAGAAACTACGAGGAATGTTTTCTTTTGCACTATGGGATGAGTCACGTAAACGTCTGTTTTTTGCACGCGATCGGGCAGGGAAGAAGCCTCTGAATTATTCGTTTGTTGATGGTGGTATTGTATTTTGTTCGGAAATTGATCCGCTCTCGCGTCATCCCTCAGTCTCACGTGAAATGGATAATGAAGCGCTGGAACTATATCTACAACTTCAGTACATTCCAGCGCCTTGGACAATCTACCGTGGCATCCGCAAGTTGCCGCCTGCTCATTATGGGTTGCTTGATCGTGATGGCTTAAAAATAGAGCGTTACTGGGATGTTGATTATACACTCAAGGTGCGTATATCTGAGCAGGATGCCCTTGATGGGCTTGAAGAGAAGTTAACCGAAGCTGTGCGACTTCGCATGATTTCTGATGTTCCTCTTGGAGCGTTGCTTAGCGGAGGGGTTGACAGTAGTATTATTGTTGCGCTGATGGCCAAACTTAGCGGTGAGCCGGTACGAACCTTCAGTATCGGGTTCCGTGAGGAGGCTTTCAATGAGTTGCCCTTTGCCCAACAAGCAGCTGACATCTGTGGCACAGCGCACTATCCGGAAATCGTTGAAGGAGATGTTGCGCACCTACTCCCTTTGTTGGTAAAGCATTATGGTGAACCCTATGCAGACTCATCTGCCGTACCCTCTTTTTTTGTTTCTCGGATTGCCCGCAGACATGTAACGGTAGCGATGAATGGTGATGGCGGCGATGAGTTGCTTGGCGGGTATCCGCGGTACTGGTTATCGCCATTGCAAATGCTGACAGCAAGTGCTTGTCCAGATATCTTTTCAGTATCTTGGCTTACTGCGCTGGCTTCCCGCCTTGCAACTGTAAAGAGTATTCCAGGTAAAGTAGTTCAGAAGCTTGTTACTGAATTTTGCTGGCCTGAGCTTCGCTCGGTTAATATGTACAGCGGTTTTTTTGATGACGATATCCGTTTTCGCTTGCTTGGTATGCAACAACAGTCGTCTTTACTAGCAGACTGGCGCAATGCTTGGCTTGCAGGGGCTATGGCTCATGCAGATAACTCTGTGGATAGGATGCTTTGGTATGATAATCGTACCTATCTTGCAGGCGATTTGCTAGTAAAGATGGATATTGCTTCAATGCACTGTGGCTTGGAAACCCGCTCGCCTTTGCTCGATCATGAAGTGATAGAATATTGCGCATCGTTACCGGTCAACTACAAGGTGAATAACGGGGTGGGGAAATATTTACTCAAAAAACTGACTGAGCGCTATTTTCCCAAGGAGTTTGTTCATCGCCCAAAAATGGGTTTCGGTATCCCCGTCGCCGATTGGTTGCGCGGATCTCTCCGTCCTTTGCTTGAGGATACCTTACGCAGTACTGAGATAATGTCACCACTTAACCAGTCAGTTATCCTTGAGACTCTGGACGGTTTTCTGCATCAGAAGGTGGATCATAGTGCAAAACTTTGGTCGCTTTTGATGTATGGACTTTGGCGTCAACATGCTATTGGAGAAAAGGGTTGAAGATTAAGGTGCTAATGTTTTGCGGGCAGTTTAGGCCGCTAATAGGGGGCGCTGAAAGGCAGACCGAAGAATTGGCAAATGCACTGGCATTAGCTGGGTGTCAAGTGACTATTGTTACTCTTCGTCGTGACACGGCTTCGCCAGATATAGAAGAATCCAATGGCGTAAGGATTGAACGTTTGCCGTTCATAGATCTTTCACAGCGGTTTTCATTTCGTGGAATTGCATTCATCAATATTCCTTTTATTCTTTTGAGCATAGCAAAGGTAATGTTTGCACGTTTTAATGGAATAGACATTGTGCACTGCCAAATGGTCGGTCTGGAAACCCTTGGAGTTATAATGGCAGCAAGAATAAAAGGACTACCAGTACTTGTAACCGCCCACACTGCAGATCGGCATAGCGAGCTTGGAAAAATCAAGAAAACTGGCTTTACAGGTAATATAATAGCAATGTTAGCCCGTGCAATGATAAAAAACTGGGTGGCTATAAGCACTGCTGTTGAGTATGAGCTTGTCAATGCTGGAGTTCCTGTGGCGCAGATTTCGAGAATTCCCAATGGAGTTAAATTACCTGCAACAAACCACAAGAAAGTTGATAAACAAGAAGCTTGTCGTTTTCTGTGTCTTGGTAGACTATCAACTACAGCTGAACGTGACGTATCAACTCTCCTTAAAGCTTTCGACCGACTTGCGCTTGAATATGTTGATGTTGAACTTGCATTAGTGGGAGGAGGCAACCTTTTAGATCAGACGAAGCGTGAAGCTGAACAAATGAAAGCATCGGATAAAATTATTCTTCCGGGATTTGACGACGCTGAAAAATGGCTTGATTGGGCCGATTGTTTCGTTTTACCATCACGTTATGAAGGGCTATCTATGGCGCTTCTTGAATCTATGGCATCAGGCTTACCCTGCATTGCTAATGACATTCTTCCAAATCGAGAAGTGCTGGATAATGGTTCTGCAGGTGTGCTTGTGCCGGTTGGTGATGAAAATAAATTGTTTGAAGCAATGCATAGGATGGTCAGCGATGTCGTTCATGCTGAAGCAATGCGTTCGGCCTCTTTGAATCGCGTTCATACTCATTATGGTATTGAATCTGTTGCAAAGCGGTACATAGAATTGTATCAAAAATTGGCTCTTCGCAGAAGTTAGTGAAATGAGGGGACAAAGTCGTAGACTGCAGTATTTCAATTCCTTGTTTAACTATGCAAAAACATACTGACAATTATCAACAACTCTTAGGATTTCCATCCATCTGGAAGGTAGACAATGTCAACTTCTATTAGGCATATTTGTTGTTTGAGAAAAATCCTAAAAATCAATCTAATAAATTTTTAGAAGTTCCCTAATGGCAATAAAATATCGAGCTGAAATTGATGGACTTCGTGCGATTGCAGTCTTATCCGTTATATTCTTTCATACAGGAATCTCAGAATTCTCTGGTGGTTTTGTCGGTGTTGATATATTTTTTGTAATTAGCGGGTACCTGATTACATCAATAATATTTAATGATTTACGCAAAGATAAATTCAGTCTTTTGGATTTTTATGAGAGAAGAACGAGGCGAATATTACCGGCTCTGTTTCTCGTGATGACTGTGAGTTCGATATTTGCCTATTTCTGGATGATGCCTGACGAGTTTAAGAACTTCGGGCAGTCAGTTGTTGCTACAACCATTTTTTCTAACAACATTTTACTGGCAATTACTTCAAATTATTGGGCTTTATCTAGTGAATTTAAACCACTGCTACATACTTGGAGTTTAGGTGTTGAGGAACAATACTATATAATCTTTCCATTGTTTATGATTATAGGATGGAGGTTCTTTAGGAAAAAAATAATTGGAGTTCTTGTTGTAATCACATTTGTCAGTTTATTTGTTGCTGGTTGGGATTTACTGAATAATAAAGATTTAAATTTTTATCTATTACCTACACGTGCTTGGGAAATACTTTTAGGATCATTAGTGACTTTTTATTTAAATAATTATTCAGAATATAAGCATAATCTTCAAACTAAAAATTTGCTCAGCATATTAGGTCTTGCTTTAATAGTAGTTTCTGTTATAGCCTTTGATCATCATCTACCATCACCAAGTTTTTTTACATTAATTCCAACATTAGGGACAGCATTAATTATTCTATTTGCGTCTGAGGGCACTATTGTAAAAAAACTCTTAAGTAACAGAGTGATGGTTAGTATAGGATTGATAAGTTATAGTGCATATTTATGGCATAATCCAGTTTTTGCCTTTGCTCGTATTTACTCAATAAAAGAACCATCTCTAGGAGTTAAATTTACATTAATACTAGTGATTTTTTTTCTTTCCTATGTTACTTGGAAATTTATTGAAACACCTTGTCGAAACAAAGATAAAATAAGTCAAAAGAAAATATTTTCATCAATGGTACTATTGGCAGTATTTTTAATTTATTTTGGATATTACCTTAATGATAGTTATGGTATACCATCTCGAATATATGATAAATCGGTCATAATAGAAGATATGGATAAAAGGGTATATAATAGAAAGGTTTATAAGTTTAAAAAAGATAAATTCATAGAAAATGGAAAGTTAAAAATATTAGTTATTGGAAATAGTTTTGCTAGAGACTTTGTAAATATGACATCTGAAACATTTGATTTAAAAAAAATCGAAATTATCTATAGAGACGATTTTTCTTGTGGTATATTTCCATTCAAGAATATTATAAATAGGGATCTTTTTGGATCTGCAAATGTTATTGTGTTTGCAAGTGGAAGCACTGAACAATATTTGAATAAAGATATTAATTTTGCGAGGCAATATGGGAAAGATATTTTTTATATTGGAACAAAAGACTTTGGGTATAACCTAAATTGGGTTATAAGACTTAAGCGTAGCGATATGCATAATCTATATAACCCACTTTCTGTTAAAACGATTAAAACAGAGAGAGATATGTCTGATATAGTCCCGAAAAAAAATTATATATCTTTATTATCACCGATAGTAAAATATGGTCAAGTTCCCATAACAGATAGCCTTGGTCGTATGATTAGTACAGATCGTTCACATTTGACAAAATATGGAGCTAAATTTATTGGGGAAAAATCTTTGCTGAAGAGTCATTTTGGTGAAATAATAATTAATCAATAAGGTTTAAAGATGGATAAAACACCATACAAACCAACATTATCTGATGTAAAGAGAATTGAGCGACTGCTCGGTATATTCCCTTCTTTATTGATTGAGCAAGCTTTATTAGAAAAACAAATAAATATTCATTCAGATGATATTCCAAAGAGTTTTGCTAAATATTTTGCCCTAATTAGTGCATATTCATGTGGTAAATTAGAGGGAAAGTCTTTGGTTGACTTTGGTTGTGGACTTGGAGTATTTGTATCACAAGCTTCAAAGCTTGGTATGAAATCTGAAGGAATTGACAATTTTCATGAATATGATGGGAGGTGTTATGATGCAGCAGAAATTATTTCCAATTGTATTTCAGAAAATGCATTACCAGTATTAACTGTTCTTGACTTTTTAAACATGGAATTAAATAGGCAGGTAGATTTTGTATCAAGCTTTGGGATGTTAGAGCATATTTATGGTCAAAGTAGTCGAGATTTGATTATAAAAAAAATGATGAATGCTTTAAAGTCAGGAGGTTATTTGATCTTAACTTGTGGCCCTAATAAGCGTTTTCCTATAGATTTATACCATTATGGCCCAACCTTCCTTTTCTATCACTGTCTACCTGTAAAACTCCGTGAGTGGTATTTGCGATTATTTGGCAAAGGTTTGAATCAAAATCCAAAATGGTTAAATGGTATGGATATTAATGAAATATCGGGGAGTATTCTAAGTTATGGAGGAGGCAAGATAAAACAGTTATATCCTTTATGGGTTGAAATATCTAACTCAAGAGTATTAAATATTTCATTGTTTCGTTTGCTTGCATTGACTAGCGTAAAAATATTAGCCAAAATAAAGGCAGAGCCTGTAATTATTTTGATTGCTCAGAAAATTGGTTAAAAAATAAACTATACAAAATTCTTTTAATTATTTATTGTAATACAGGTAAATACCTAGATAGAATAAAAAATTGTATCCAAATATTTTTTCCTCATTATATAGATGTATTCTTTTTTAATATATCAAAGTATTTATATTAATTCTCTATAGCTCTATTTCAGTATTTTTGATTATTAAATATAAATCAACCCCGTGTTTCTTTGATTAAAAAGTGCTATACTGTTTGATCTCTAATTGCAAAATCCTAGAACTTTTTCTTCGTAACTTAATGTCAAATTGATTGATTACATGCACAAATTTTATAATGTATTAGTTTTATTATTCCATTTTATCTGCTCATCAAAATATTACTAGTAGTTTTTTTTACGCACTTGATAACAGCTTCAAGGATTTATGTCTTTAAATTTCATATAGATATGAATTTGAGTTCATTGCGATCGGAATTGACAAAAATCATCTTCTTTATTTGACTCAAAGTATTACTTCAAGCACTTCGATAAAAATTATTAATTTGGTTAAAAGTATTACAGCCAAATGAACTTTTTACAAAATATCTAGAAGTGAAAATGTCAAAGTTTTTTCTGTGAATCCTGTTGGAAAATACGGTCAATAAGGCACTATTAATCCTGATGTTTAGAGTCAAGTTTGTGATTGGAGTACTTAATAACTTTATTCCCATCAGTTGCGCTTTTTCTAATACACTTAGCTCTCCTACGTGTATGTTTTATTCTCTCAGCGTTTAATTCCTTGACACTTGTTGCAAAAATTATTATTACTAAAATATGATACCCTTCTTCTTAAGGCGGAGAGTTTCATTATTTATTCTTAAATTTTCGTAATACTCTGTAGACTCATTTAAATTTTATTAATAGATGGATTCTTTCCTGATTACATGTTTACTTTATATCCCTTTATCACTAGGTTTTGCAGCAATTGTTGCTGAAAAAAACGATAAATTGTTTTTATTTAAATTGGTTATAGTCGCATGGATAATATTATTCCCTATTACTTTTATTTTTAATGAAATAATTCCATTTGCAGAAGGAGGAGATGATCTTAATTATTTCTATTCATCTAATCTGAATAATAGCTCAAATACCGATATTTTCGATATTGCTAAATTTACTGGCATGATGGCGCAGCCTGGTTACTCGTTTCTTTTGACCTTAATCAATTTTATTTCAGAGCATAATTTATTAACCTTCAAACTTCTTAATCTTTGTTTTCTAATTATAATTGGTCTAACATGGTATCGTATTGGTGTTTTATTGGAGTCTCCTGACTTTGGTCGAAAAAATTTAATCTGCATTTTATTGCTAACTCCTCTTTGGTATTATGTATTCTTTCTGTTAAAAGATATGACAATAGCTTTGCTGCAAAGTTTATTCTTATTAGGCGTTGTTCAGTTTTGGCGCAGAAATACAACTTCGAGTTGGTTGCTTATTGGCGGATCAATATTTTTGGTTTTATATTTTCGTATTTATTTGGTTTTACAAGATGTTCTGATAGTTCTTTCTGTTTTATTTCTAAAGCTGTATGGCCGCCGGCGTGCAGAGAATAGTTTTCTTCAGATACTGTTAGGTTTCTTGGTTTGTATGGGATTGTTAGTTCTTGGTGGTGATCAACAGTTCTTATTTTCAAACGGAATTACCTCGGATACGCACGTATTAACTATCGATAATATAAATAGATATTCGCAAGATGAATCCGCGCTAAATATCCCTAAATTTCTTGTATCCTATCTACTTACTGAAACTGCCGGACTTAGTCCACAGACTTGGAAAGCCTTTGATTCTTCTCTGATTCGCGGTGTATTAGCCATACCTTGGATATTTGTAATTGTGCCCTTCTTTTTAGTAGGTGTATCTTGGATTTTACACCCTGTAAATAATGTATACATTAGTAAGGGATTTACAGATAAATTTCGCAGTTCAAGATTCGTAAATACTCCTTGGGGGGGGTTATTAATATTTGTTATTTCTATGTTATTAATATCTTTTCGTACAGGGGATTCTACTAGATGGAGGCTTTCTGATATGCCAGTCATTTCAACAATAGCATTAGCTGGTATCCTATCGACTGAGATCAATATCCGTAAACATATCTATTTTATTTGGGTTGTTGTATTATCTTCGCTATTTGTTTTATTTTATTTTTTTAAGTAGACCTATTGATTAGCTACATTAATAAATGTATCCCTTGTAAAAGTTAAGTTCGCTAATCAACATATATTTCTATTGTAATTTTATCAAGCTATTATATCAATTTTCTTGAATATTTTAATGCTTTCACCTCAGTACCGACCAATTGTTGGCGGTTACGAGAGGGCTGCTGAACGCTTATCGGCAACATTGGTAGCACGTGGTCACAGTGTAACAGTGATTACTGAACAACGAGATAAGATATGGCCGGCTTATGAAGTTATTTGCTCTGTTGAAGTGTTGCGACTATGGTGTCTTTATCGTCCAAAGCTCCATACCTTGACATCTCTATGCAGTTTTGCATTGTTTTTGTTGTTACGAGGCCGAAAATTTGATGTATGGCATGTTCATCAGTATGGCAAACATGCAGTTATTGCTATTATTATAGGAAAACTTATCAGTCGCCCAGTTGTATTGAAGCTGACTAGCAGTGCTGCCCAAGGAATTGCCTCAGTTTCGGGAACTGATATATTTAAAAATCTTAAAAAAAATATCTTAAAACGTGTTACAGCTGTCGTTGCTCTGACCCGGGAAATTGAGAGAGAAGCATATGCTTTTGGGATTCCTCTGGAACGCATTTATGCTTTAGGTAATGGTGTTGATACGACAATATTTCATCACCATGATTTTTCAGAAAAATCTATATTCAAAAAGATGCTGGGAGTTGGCTTACACCCAATAGTAATTTTTGTTGGACGATTATCAATTGAGAAAAATCCCGATGGGCTTCTTAAGGTTTGGACTAAGGCCGTTACTTTGAGGTCAGCAGGCTGGAAATTGGTTCTGGTTGGAGATGGTCCTATGCGGGCTATGTTGGAGGCCGAAGTGAGTGAAGGAGTTCTTGAGGGGAGTGTTCTTTTTGCGGGACAACAGTATAATATTGAGGAGTGGTTGGCAATAGGTGATATTTATGTAATCAGTTCTCATAACGAGGGGTTATCGAACACACTTCTTGAAGCTATGGCGTCTGGTCTGCCTGTTGTTGCTACTCGGGTATCCGGGATAACTGAAGTCGTTGATGAGCCTGGTGCGGGGTTGGTTGTTGACGTTGGTGACATGAATGCCTTTGCTGATGCTCTGGTCAGACTGGCTGGAGATTCTTTACTTAGGGAGAAAATGGGTACGATAGGACGGGATGTTATAGGGCAGCGTTATGCCATTGAATCTGTTGCAGCAAGGCATGAAGAGTTGTATCAGAATTTGCTTGCAAAGGAAGCGAAATAGATGTGCGGTATTGCCGGACAGTTTCTTAATAACAAAACGCGTCCTGATGTAGATGTACTCAATGGTATGGCAGAGTCAATGCAATATCGTGGTCCGGACGATGTAGGCATCTATAGTGCAGAATATATTGGGTTTGTACATCGTCGTTTGAGCATTAGGGATCTTACTTCTGCAGGGCATTGTCCTATGGGTTCTGAAGATGGACGTCTACAGATTGTTTTTAATGGTGAAATCTATAATTGGCGTGAGTTACGCAGTGAACTAGAAGCCCTGGGAGTTTGCTTCAACAGTCAATCTGATACTGAAGTAATTCTTCATGGCTATCGGGTTTGGAGGGAGGAGCTTATTCCTCGCCTAAGGGGTATGTTCGCTTTTGCAATCTGGGACTCGGATTTGCAAACGCTGCTTTTAGCTCGTGACCGGATGGGCGAGAAGCCGCTCTTTTATATGGCATCCTCTGATGGATTGGCATTTGCGTCAAGTGTAGAGGCATTGAAGCCTTTACTGGTAAAGAGAGACATTGATCCGGTTGCTATTGCCTGCTATCTCTCTCATAGTTTTATACCTGCCAGTCATACTGTTTGGTATGGAATCAAGGTGTTGCCACCTGCGCATCTTCTTGTTATTGAGCCGGACAAAGCGCTTCGGCTCACTTCCTATTGGGATTTTCCCCGTTTGCCACCACTCAGGCGCTCTCTTGACGAATGCGATCAAGCAGTTGAAGCTGTGATTGAAGATAGCGTTTTGCGATGTCTGGATGCGGATGTTCCAGTCGGGGTTTTTCTTAGTGGAGGAGTTGACTCATCGCTGGTTGCTGCGCTTGCCTCTCGCCACTATTCTGGAATATCAGCGTTTTCTCTTGGTTTTGCCGAAACTTCCCACAGTGAATTGCCTTATGCACGTCGGGTTGCTGAACACCTCGGATTGGAACATCACATCGTTGAAATTACGGTGGATGATGTCATAGAATCACTACCACATCTTGTGCGGCAATATGGTCAGCCATTTGGGGATAGTTCGTCAGTGCCTTCATACTGTGTTGCGCGTTTGGCGCGTGAGCATGTCAAAGTCTGTCTGAGTGGTGATGGCGGAGATGAATCGTTCGGAGGATACTGGAGGATGCAGTCTGGGGTTTATGCTGCTCGATACGGAACTTGTATTCCTGAGAGTATTCGTAAGCACCTTGTTCCGTTGCTGGCTAATAGGCTTGGAGCAGTCGGACAACGATGGTCAGCTATGAACACTCTCTCTTTGTTGCCACAGGGTGAGGCCTATACTAATGCACAGAGCTGGTATGAACGGCTTGGTGAAATTGCTGGTCTAGCACTGCAATCAACCTTGCACGTTGATATTGCTAGTTTACGTGTAGGGGGAGCCGTTGATCGTCCAGAGTCCAGTGTGGTACAGCGGTTGCTTTATGATGACTTTCAGGTCCAGTTGCCTGATGCCTATTTGACTAAGGTTGATGTGGCGAGTATGGCTGCCTCACTGGAAGTTCGTGCTCCTTTTCTGGATCAAAATATTTTGGAGTTGGCGTGGACACTGCCGGATGCAGCAAAACTCAACTGGGGTCGGCGCAAGTGGCTGCTTAAGCGGATTGCTGCGCGTCACGTACCTCCTGGAGTGATTTATCGTCCAAAGATGGGCTTTGCTATGCCGCTGTCTCAATGGTTTCGTGGGAAATTAGGGGGTATGCTTGAGGAGATGCTTGAGGGTAGTGTTGCGTTCTCTGAAGGTTTGATTCAGGTAGAACCAGTACGCAAGTGTTTGTTGCTGCATCGTCAGGGATCCGATAACTCCACTCGTCTTTGGCTTTTTCTATGGCTTGAACTTTGGTGTCGATTAGTTTTACGAGGGAAATAATTGGTTACTCATTATGAGATTTTTGTTTTGATGCGCGTTTTAATGGTTGTCCCCCAGTACCCCTATCCGATTGTTGGAGGTTTGGAAAAACAATCCCATGAGCTATCGAAGGCTCTTGTTGCAGAGGGTATTGATGTTCAGGTGTTATCGGGAAAAATTCTTCAAGATCAAAGGGATCACGAAATTGTTGATGGTGTGCTGGTGAAGCGCATTCCTTGGTCAAAGGATAAACTGATTCGCTTTGTCCGTGCTCCGTTTGATATTTTATTCGCGCTATGGTTTCAGCGGCATAGTTTTGATGTTATTCATCTGCATCAACATAGCTGGGTTGGTCTTTATGTAATTATTGTAGCGAAGTTGCTTGGAAAGCCGATCCTGACTAAGTTGCCTAATGTTGGTGACTTAGGATTGCCCGGACTGAGAAAAAAGCTATTAGGGTGGCTTCGTCAGCGAGTTTTACTCCAATCTGATGCGTTAATCGCTATGTCTGCCGAAAGCTTAACGGAATTAATGAATGTTGGATATCCGACTGAGCGCGTATTGATTACTCCTAATGGTATTGCGTTAAAGAAAATATCAATGTCATTGTTATCGGAAAAGAAACGTTTTGACCTATGTAAGGTAGTGTTTGTAGGAAGATTGAGTGAAGAGAAGCAGTTGAGTGCTCTATTGAATGCATGGGCCGACGTGTGTAAAGATAATATGCATGACGCTATGCTTCAAATATGGGGGGAAGGTCCCTTGGAATATAAGTTGAAGCAGGAGTGTACAAATCTTGGTATTTCTTCACGCGTAACTTTTTGTGGTCATGTAAAAGGTGTGACAAATCGGTTACTGGAAATGGATATTTTTGTTTTGCCATCAAAGGCTGAAGGGAATTCAAATGCAATTCTTGAAGCCATGGTAGCAGGATTACCTATCGTGAGTACACCAGTGGGTGGTACACCGATGCTTGTTGGTGAAGATGGCAGACCTTTTTTATGTTCCCCTGGTGATTCGGAGGCTCTGTGTTCCATTCTTCTTCAGCTCATCAAAGACCGAAATCTCCGTATTAGTATAGGAATGGCAATGCGTCAACGAGTTGAACAGTATTTTGATATATGTCATGTAGCAGAGACTTATATCAAAGCATATGGTTTGCTTGCTGCGAAACAGCGAAGTCGTATTTGTGATGTAGGAAACCCCGTAGTAATGGAAGAGAAATAAATATGTGTGGAATTGTAGCACTGCTGAACAAGTATTCTGGCGATGAGTATTCTGATCGCAAGGCTGTTGAGAATGCCTGCGATAGGATGGCGTTACGTGGTCCTGATGCTCATGGTATGTGGCATGGAGATGGAATAACGCTTGGTCACCGCCGTCTTTCAATCCTTGATCTTGATGCCCGATCTAACCAGCCGATGCATTCTGCCGATGGTCGTTATGTCATTGTGTTCAATGGCGAGATCTATAACTTTCGGGAACTGCGTAAGGATCTTGAGGCAGAGGGCGTTAAGTTTCGTACCACTTCAGATACGGAAGTGCTTCTAGCGCTTTTTGCTGATGAAGGGGAGGCTATGTTGCCAAGATTACGCGGTATGTTTGCTTTTGCAATCTGGGATTCGCTGCTCAGCGAGTTGTTTGTGGCGCGTGATCCCTATGGCATCAAGCCGCTCTATTATGGAAAAACAATTGATGGCGGATTTATCGTAGCCTCGCAAGTCAAGGCATCGCTTGCCTCAGGGCAGGTATCACGAGAACGTGAACCGGCAGGTTTGGCTGGTTTTTATCTTTGGGGTAGTGTGCCTGAACCATGGACTCTCTATCGTGGGCTCTTTGCTCTACCTGCTGGCCATTGGATGCGGGTTCGTGAAGGGGAACCTGAAGTCTCTGTTTCTTGGCATGACATTCGTCAGCATTGGCGGGGGGATGGAGGGCAGCTATCAGCTGAGGAGCTACAGGACAAAGTTCGGCAAGCTGTAACCGATTCAGTGCGAGCCCATCTGGTGGCTGATGTGCCTGTATGCGTTTTTCTGTCCGGCGGTATTGATTCAGCCGTGATGGCAGGTATTGCATCCCAACTAGGTGTGAAGGTTGAAGGTATTACCATTGGTTTTGATGAGTTTACTGGTTGCCATGATGATGAAGTTCCCATAGCAGCTTCAATTGCAGCTTACTATGATTTACCTCACGTTGTTCGTCGGGTTAGTCGTGCTGAGTTTGAGCAGGACATACCACGCATACTTGATGCCATGGATCAACCTACCATTGATGGTGTTAATACCTGGTTTGCCAGTAAGGCTGCTTCTGAAAGAGGGTATAAGGTGGTGCTGTCAGGTGTGGGTGGTGATGAACTTTTTTGCGGGTACTCATCATTTCGAACCATACCACGTGGAGCTTCTCTTGGTCGAGCAATTTCGTCTATTCCAGGTGCGCGTTCACTCATGAATACGCCATTTACATGGCTTGCCAAGCGCCGTTCACAGCCTAAGTTGGCTGATTTCCCAGAATTTATGAGTTCTATTGAAAGAATGTATTTTTTGCAACGCTCTCTTTTTCTTCCAAGGGAGCTATCCGCCTTGATGGGGGTTGATATGGCAAGGGAGGGTTTGAAGCGTCTTTGTGGTATGCCGCCAGGTATTAGTCTTGCTGATGCCAGAGATGGTACGGCAGCAGTTGGTCTTTTACACTCCACGCATTACCTGCTTAATCAACTGCTTCGCGACAGTGATTGGGCGAGCATGGGCCATTCACTTGAACTGCGTACCCCTTTAGTGGATAGCGCATTGTTGGGTATATTGGGCCCTTATGTATCTGGTTTTGCTGGTGGCATTGGCAAAGAGATGTTGGCTCGTTCACCTTATAAGTCATTACCCGATAATATTATTAATCGTCCCAAAACAGGTTTCAGTCTGCCAATGCAGCAATGGTTGTCAGAGGTGCAAAACCTAAATGGAAAGATCGATATTCCTTTGGTGTCAGGTAAAGGTGAGTCATGGGCAAGGCGCTGGGCAAGAACTGTTATAAAGAAAATGGAATTATGCGCGTAATTCATGTTGTACCATCAATAACGCAAGAAGCGAGTGGACCATCTTATTCTGTGTCGCGACTATGCGAGTCGCTTATTAACGAAGGGCAAAAGATATCCTTGGTAGCTCTTGATTGGGCACCTATGTTCTCTTCACCAGCATTCCTAAAGACATTTTCAATTGGATTTGGACCTCGTAGTTTAGGTCGATCACCCGCAATGTTTAGGTGGCTTACTCATGAAGTTCAGTCGAATAGGGTAGATCTTTTGCATAGCCATGGTATGTGGCAAATGAATGCTGTGTATCCTGGGTGGGTAGCTAAGAAAAGCAATATTAATCTTGTAATTTCACCACGTGGGGCATTTTCAAGCTGGGCGATGAACTATGGATCTATAGTCAAAAAGTTTTTCTGGCCATTGATGCAATTACCGGCACTTCAACATGCGACATGCTTTCACGCCACTTCGGAATCTGAGTATCATGATATTCGTAGTTTGGGTTTTCGTGTACCTATAGCAATAATACCAAATGGTATAGATCTTGTTAAATTGCCTATTTCGCAAGTATCTGAGCAGAAGACTTTGCTTTTTCTTGGAAGGATTCATCTTGTGAAAGGGCTTGATATTTTGCTTCCAGCATGGCGTGGAGTTCAAGATTTATTTCCTGGTTGGCGTCTTGTCATCGCTGGTAGTGATGAAGGATACCGTGGGAGAAGTGGGTATCTTGATGAAATTAAGTCGAAGGCTCAGCATCTTGGCATTAAACGCGTAGAGTTTCCTGGCCCAATGTATGGTGATCAGAAATTTCAGGCCTATCGTGATGCAGATATTTATGTATTAACATCTTATTCTGAAAATTTTGCTGTGACTGTAGCTGAAGCTCTTTCTATGGGTGTACCAGCGATTGTGTCAAAAGGTGCTCCATGGTCAGGCCTTGAAAAAAATGGTGCTGGTTGGTGGATTGATATCGGCGAGGTTCCGCTCATTGCATGTCTCAAAAAGGCGATGGCATGCAGTGACTCTGAGTTGGTTTTGATGGGCCAGAAAGGGCGTGCTTGGATGCAAAGAGATTTTTCATGGGACAGTATAGGTTTGCAGATGGCACAGACATATCGTTGGCTTTGTAACAGAACCCTGCCTGTTCCTGACTGGGTTCGATTAGATTAAAGAGGAGTTAAAAAAAATGAGTTGGCAAACGAATACAATGGTAGTCGCTGCACGCAATTTTGGGCGTGCTCTTGGATTGAACCGATGGATCGCTTCCTATGTTCAAGGTTCAGGTTATGAAACGAGATACGATAATAGGTTTACGTCAACGTTGAACGAAGGTGACTGCGTTTGGGACGTTGGTGCAAATATTGGTTACTACACTCGCTTCTTTTCCCAACGAATTGGCGAGAACGGTATCGTGTATGCTTTTGAACCGAGTCCAGTTAACTTTGCCCGTCTTACAGAATCTTGTGAAGGCCTCAGGAATGTCAAATTAATGCCCTTTGCCTTAGGGCGTGAAAACGCTAAACTTTCGTTTCAGCAGGGAAGTGATGACCTGGGAGCTACAAGTCGTGTAACTGGTTCTGCGGGGGGTGGGCAATTGGTTGAAGTGCGTTCAGCGATGAGTTTGATTACTCAAGGTGAGGTAAATCCCCCAAATGCTATTAAGATTGATGTTGAGGGATTTGAACTTGAGGTGCTTGAGGGGCTAGCCGATACCTTGGCTTCACCTAATTTACGCGTTTTTGGTATTGAGGTTCATTTTCGCGTTTTGAATGAGCGTGGTATGGGATTTGCCCCACAACAGATTGTGAAGCTTTTGCATAAAAATGGTTTTATGGTGAAATGGCCCGACAGTAGCCATATTCTTGCGACTCGTTATACTCTTCAATGAAGTACGAAATCATCGATAATACCAATATTTATGTTTCCCGTATTGCGTTTGGCACGGGGTCATTACATCACATATTCAGGTCTGCGAATCGTCAAAGCCTACTCGAAGCAGCATTTGTTAATGGTATTACCCATTTTGATACCTCTCCTTACTATGGATATGGATTGGCCGAAACAGATTTAGGTAAATTTCTAAAAGGCAGACGTAATGTGTTTACAGTAGCGACTAAGGTGGGGCTTTATCCTTGGGGTACAGCTTCTACTAATGCAGCAACAGTATGGTCACGTAAAGCTCTTGGAAAAGTACTTCCCATTGTGTCATTGCCGGTAATTAATTGGTGCGTAGAACAGGCCAGAAATAGCTTGTACCAAAGTCTTAAGCGACTTAAAACAGATTATGTTGACTTTGTTTTTCTGCATGAGCCAGATCTTGCTTTAATAAACACTGATGAATTTATGCGGTGGCTTGAGACAGAGAATGCAAAGGGTTCTGTACGCTCTTGGGGGCTAGCTGGCTTGGCCAAACATATAACTCCTTGGCTTCAATCGAAGCATTCATTGGCTCAAGTCATTCAGACACAAGATAGTCTTGATAAAAAGCAGGCGGATTTTATGATGAATTGTTGTCGTAGCTTGCAATTTACGTATGGATATATGTCCTCCCAGATTGAGGCTTGTTCACCAATGAGCCCATCCATGATTATGCGACTTGCGCTTAAAAGAAATACAAAGGGGTCGGTCATTGTTTCAACCCGGAGTGCTGATCACATCGCTTCATTGATAAAGGTGGTGGGATGATTCGATCGGATTGGATTGATCTTGCAGCTTCTGAAAATAAGAGGCAAGAGGTATCTGCTGATTTTTGTGTGATAGGAGCTGGTGCTGCAGGTATCTATTTGGCGAATCAATTAGTTTTGCAGGGTCGTAATGTAGTTTTATTAGAGGCCGGCCCACCTAAATGCGTCGATTCAAGTGCTATTGGTTTCGATACGTTGTTCGAGATGAATCTCTATCCCGGAGTAACTGAGGGGCGCTTTTTCGGCATGGGGGGTTCAACTTCGCGTTGGGGTGGTGCATTGGTACCACATTCAATACATGATTTGCGAGATGACGCTATTTTGAACGATGTCTGGCATAATATTGTCCGCACTGTCGATGACTATGCGCTGAATGTATTGCAGCAACTGGGTTATCCTCAAGGTCGTGATTTTGAAAATATTGCAGTGCAATTTCTTGGTAATGCTGCCAATGAATTGCGTGACAGCGACATAAATGTGCAATCTGGTCTCTATCTTCCTTTTCGAATCAAGAATTTTGTTACTCTTTTAGATAATGTATCTAGGGCATTGGCTCCCAGAGTTTTTTACAATGCGGTTGCAAAATCTTGGTCTGTGCAGGGAAGTGAAGATTGTGATAACTCTCGGGTTGCCAGTGTTCTTGCTATCTCTCGAAATCATAAAGAACTGTTTGTGCGAGCTGATAAGTTTGTTGTGGCAGCTGGAGCAATTGAGTCTGCACGCATTCTGCTTGAAATAAACGAATCGGGGGATCAGCGCGTTTTTCGATCAAGTGCTGCAATAGGCTGTTATCTGGCAGACCACTTGTCAGTATCCATTGCTGATGTAGCATCGAGTAGTCTTAATATGGCGGCAACTCTTTTTGCTCCGAGATTTGCTGGTGCTTGGTTGCGTGGATTCAGGTTTCTGGAGAATAGAGCACCGAATGCCTCGCCACGTGCATTTGCCCACTTTATTTTTGAAAACTCCAGTGCTGGATTCGAGCTTGCCAAAGAATTGATGGGGGCGATGCAAGGTCGCCGTATTCCGGCCATCAATGCCACGTCAGTTATTGCAGGAATGGGGGATCTGATTCGCCTTGCTTATTACCGTTTTGCTCATTCGAAGTTTTATATTACTCCCGGCACTCATGCACACCTTCAATTGGATATGGAGCAAGGAGCTATTCGAGATAATCGAGTCAGCCTTACAAAACAAAAAGATGTATATGGGCGCAATGTTGCTTGTATCCATTGGAAAGTTACGGAGGAAGATATGATGAATATTGAAGAAACAGCTCGTCGTTTTCTTTCTAAATGGTCTAACGTATCAGGTGACTTGCCTCATTTGGAACCAAAAGTCATTGGTACTGATGGCACAAAACCCTATGATGCATATCATCCTGTTGGTACTTGTCGTATGGGTGAAGGGGTTGAAGCTGTTGTTGATCTCGATCTAAAAGTTTGGGGCGTTCAGAACCTGTGGGTGGCTAGTACTGGAGTATTGCCAAGCGCAGGTACAGCCAATCCCACATTCACACTGCTTTGTCTGACTCACAAGCTTGCAGTCCATTTAGGGAGTGCACATAAATAAGTTCTCATTTATCATTGAAAAATAACGTAACAGATGTTAGGTGGCTTGCAGGGGCAGCTCCTGTTGCCGTAGTTATGATTTCTCTTAACGAGGGTCACAACATGGATGCGGTACTTCAGAACCTTTCAGGTTGGGCTCAGGAGGTCTTTCTTGTTGATAGTTATAGTAAAGATGATACTGTTGATATTGCCTTACGTTATGGAATTCATGTTGTTCAAAGACGTTTTCAGGGATTTGGTGATCAGTGGAATTTCGCCTTGAGGGAGTTGCCGATTACTGCTCCGTGGACTATGAAGCTTGATCCTGATGAACGATTGAGTGATGAGTTGAAAGAGAACCTGCTGAAGGCTATGGAACAGAATGCCGGTGCTGGTTTATCGTTGGTTAGAAGGCTATGGTTTATGGGGCGACCTCTCTCTGTGCGCCAGACACTGGTTCGCCTCTGGCGTACAGGTAATTGCCGATTCACGGATATTGCGGTTAACGAGCATCCTGTTGTAGAGGGGCAGGTTTTACATATCGCAGGTGAAATGGGACATTATGATAGCCCCGATCTTGATCACTGGCTGGAAAAGCAGAACCGGTACTCTACAGCTGAGGCTATCATGGCTTATAACAATTCACCGATGGCAGATACCCCTAAATTGTTTGGTACCACTTTCCAGCGCCGAATGTGGAAAAAAAAATATTTTCGATACATCCCATTCAGATTTAGCCTGTTTTTTTTTTATAACTGGTTGATTATTGGTGCTTGGAGTGCAGGTTGGGTCGGATATGCATGGGCACAATTGCGTTCTGAAGTGATGCGGCTTCGTTATTATAAGCATCGTGAGATGGAAATTACTGGGCGAATACCAGCGAATCGATATTATGGTCCTGGTTTGCCTGATAATCGAGTGCAACAGTTTTAACATGAAGTGTTCTTTATTCGAAGACTACAATTCATAGCTCGATTAGCTCACATTAAAAGTATGAAAGCTATAGCCGCATGAGGTTTTTGGTATATGCCCACATCATCGCTCTTAAACAGCCCACTATTAATACTATCGCGTGAAACAAATAATACAGGATTTAAAGGATGGCAAAACCATTCTTGAAGATGTTCCCGTTCCTCAGATAAAGTCAGGTCATATTCTTCTCAAGACATCACGGACAGTAGTGTCGCTTGGTACTGAGCGGATGCTGGTGGATTTTGGGAAAGCTAATTTTATTGACAAGGCACGTCAGCAGCCCGATAAGGTGATGCAGGTACTTGATAAAGTGAAGACCGATGGTATTCGCCCCACGTATGAGTCGGTTATGAATAAGTTAGGCCAGCCGCTCCCGCTTGGTTATTGTAATGTTGGTGAAGTTATTGCTGTGGGGAAGGGTGTTACCGAGTTCAGGATTGGCGACCGGGTTGCCTCGAACGGACCTCATGCCGAGTATGTGCTTGTGCCGGTGAATCTTGCAGCTAAAGTACCTGACGGGGTTTCCGATGAGGAGGCCGCGTTTACGGTTATTGGTTCTATTGCTCTGCAGGGTATTCGTTTGTTGAATCCGTTGTTTGGTGAAACTGTTGTTGTTATTGGGCTTGGGCTAATTGGCTTGATTACAGCTGAGCTGCTTCAGGCGAATGGGTGTCGTGTGATTGCGTTTGATTTTGATGCTGAGAAAGTTGGGCTTGCCCAAGAGAAAGGGGTGACAGCAATCAATATATCCAATGGTTCTGATCCGGTGGCTGTTGTTCAGGAGCTGACGTCGCAAATTGGGTGTGACGGTGTAATTATTACCGCCTCCAATTCGAGTGATGAGATTATGCATCAGGCGGCTGAAATGTCGAGAAAGCGTGGCCGGATTATTCTTGTGGGTGTTGTTGGATTGAAGTTGAGGCGGGATGACCTTTATAAAAAGGAGCTCTCTTTTCAGGTATCGTGCTCTTATGGGCCGGGTCGCTATGATGAAGCTTATGAACAGCGAGGTCAGGACTATCCGCTTGCCTATGTCCGCTGGACGGAAAAACGCAATTTTGAGGCTGTACTGCAGGCAATTGCAAAAGGGCAGCTCGATGTGAAGTCACTCATTACCGAGCGAATTAAACTTGCGGACTACCTGCAGATCTATGGTGATATGCGTAAATCAGGTTCTATCGCATCAATTCTTGAGTATGATACCCATAAAGCTCCGGATAGTGTCGTTCACATTCACCAGTCAAAAGTAGCCGCTGGAAAAGGAGTGCTCGGTATCATCGGCGCAGGCAATTTTACGGCATCAACAATTCTCCCCCAGCTCGCTAAAACCCCAGCCAAGCTCCAAGCCATTGCCAGTTCAGGAGGGTTAAGCGCAACAACTCTGGCACGAAAATTTTCTATTACAAAAGCAACAACCGACTACCACACCATCCTTAACGACCGGGACATAGATACAGTCTTTATCACAACCCGCCACAATGCCCATGCATCCCTGGTTGTGGAGGCTTTAAAGGCGGGAAAGCATGTCTTCGTAGAAAAACCCCTGGCACTGAACAACGAAGAACTGGAAGCCATCATATCTCTATACTCCTCACTCAGCCCTCAGCCCTCAGCCCTATTATTAACCGTCGGTTTCAACCGTCGTTTCGCTCCATTGGCTCTGAAAATGAAAGAACTGCTCGGCGATGGGCAGGTACCTGTTAATATTGTTGCTACCATGAATGCCGGCTTTATACCTGCCGATTTCTGGGTGCACGATCCTGAGCTTGGCGGGGGCAGGATTATAGGCGAAGCCTGCCATTTTATTGATCTCTGTAGGTATCTCGTCGGGAGTAGGGTCACAGCCGTATGCATGAACTCCATGGGCACGAATCCCGATGAAATGACCGATAACGCCACGATCGTCCTGAAATATGAGAACGGCAGCAATGCGGTAATCAACTACTTTTCAAATGGCAGTAAAGCCTATGCAAAAGAGCGGGTGGAGGTCTTCAGCCAGCAACGGGTGCTGGTTATGGATAATTGGCGTAAACTGAGTGGTTACGGGTTTAAAAACTTCAAAACTATGTCGTCGGCTCAGGATAAGGGGCATGCAAACCAGTTTAAACTGCTGATTGAGAGGATTCAGAAAGGGGGGGACTCGCTTATTCCGTTTGGTGATCTGGTTAATACCACAAGGGCAAGTTTTAATGCTATTGAGTCGTTACATCAGGGTGGGTGGGTAGATTTACATTGATTAATAAGGCGGGACTTTCTTTCTGAACACTTCGACATGTGCTGTCTGAAAATATCTTTACTATTGGAATTTTCAGTGTGAGAGTAGGTAGTGTATAGTCATGCTTCAATTGACGGATAAAGATGTAAAAGTTTGATTCTCGCCTTATCGGTAGTAAAACGCCAGTTGATTGTAGCC
>Ga0118677_10003175_pt1 | contig 31668 bp, 35 predicted proteins | sample AliMusrvi5mmetaG_FD_86154 | JGI IMG/M metagenome (GOLD analysis project Ga0118677, IMG submission 86154) | reverse complement strand
GGGTGTGACTGTTTCGTTTTCGTTGAACGGTGGCGCCAAGAAGGTTGTAAATGACAACGGAGAGCCTGTGGTGGTGAAAAAAACGGCTGAAAAAGGTGGTTTTAATATTAAATCGTTGGCTGCGGGGGTGTATCAGGTGACGTTGAAGAAAATGGGTTATACGGATCAAGTGATTACTGTTAGTGTGAATGATGGGGAGATGAGTTTGGTGGAAGCGAAAATTGAGAAAATTTAATTACTAATGACTAAAAACAAAGGGTTTTGCTATTATAATTGGCGAAACTCTTTGTTTTGAAAATTTGTTAAAAATTGTGAGGTATAAGGAGGCAGGATGCCTAATAATAATCGGAACGAGCGGTGACGCTCATTCGTGCATGTATTCTCTGACGAACCTTTATAATAAAAAATAAATTGCTGATTTAAGCTATAACTTATACTAATGGAAACAATTGTATTATCCCTTAAAATACATCAAGGCACATACCGGATTTTTGCTGAATTTCCTTATAATAAATCATTGATAGCTATTATAAAGACTCTGCCGGGCGCTACCTGGAGTCAAAGTGATAAACAATGGCACTTTAACCTGAACAAACAAGTAGTAAAATTATTACAAGCACAGTTATCGGGTTGTGCAAAGCTTGATTTAAGCCTTCTTAAAGAACAATTAAAAGAAAAAAAATTTAAGCAAAATGAAATAAAATATTCCACCATTGATTCTGAAACTTCCATCGCACTTGAATATTATAAACTATGGATGGAACAAAAACGCTACAGCCCTGAAACTATTAAAAATTATTTGAATCAGGCTTTACAATTTTTCAGATATTACCAACCTCGCACATATAAGGAGCTTACCGTGGAGGACGTGGAAAAATATAACCATCAAGTAATCATTGCAAATAATTTATCAGTTTCATTTCAACGTGGAATGGTTGGGGCTATAAAATTATTTTACAATCAATGCAGTAACACAAAAATGGACATTGAAAAACTTCAACGTCCTTTTAAAGAATCACGATTGCCAGAGGTTTTAAGCAAAGAAGAAGTTCAGGAAATAATTAATGCAACCCACAATATGAAGCACAAAGCATTGCTAAGCATCATTTATAGTTGTGGATTGCGCATAGGGGAAGTGATTTCGTTAAAAATAAATGATATAGACAAAGGAAGGAAATTAATAAAAATCAGACTTGGCAAGGGAAAAAAAGACAGATATGTGCCTTATTCGGACAAGTTGCGCTTACTGTTGCGAAAATATTATGATGCATGGAAACCAAAAGTTTATTTATTTGAAGGGCAATATGGCGGACAATATTCTGAAGGAAGTGCAGCAAAAGTTTTACAACATTCAATTGCAAAATGCAATATTAAAAAACGTGTAACTCTGCATACTTTGAGACATAGCTATGCCACACATTTGCTGGAAGCAGGAACTGATATCCGTTATATACAAGAATTATTAGGACACAGCGACCCAAAAACGACTATGATTTATACACATGTGAGCAGTAAAAAAATAAGTGAAATAAAAAGTCCTTTAGATGATTTGGATATAGAATAAAAATATATATTTGTGGGAGGATAACCTCACCTTAAAAAAACTAAAAGGTAAGGTTTATCCACTCCAAATGGGGGGATACCCACACCTTTTGGAGTAAAGTATTACGGGTATAAACAAGTTAGCGTTCAGGCATAAAAAAGATTTGCTGAAATTGTAAATATTTATTAATTTTGTCAAAAAGTAAAAAAATATGACAGATTTTAGAGAAAAATATATAAATCCTTTCACTGACTATGGTTTTAAAAGATTATTTGGTGAAGAACCAAATAAAGATTTGCTTCTTGACTTTTTGAATGAGCTGCTTAAAGAAGAACAAGGACAAATAAAACATATTAATTATTTAAAAAGTGAGCATCTCGGAACGAGTGAGACAGAAAGAAAAGCTATATTTGACTTATATTGTGAGAATGAAAAAGGAGAAAAGTTCATTGTTGAGCTACAAAAAACGAAGCAAAAATTCTTTAAAGACAGAACAATATATTATTCAACATTTCCTATTCGAGAACAGGCAAGAGGTGCAGAATGGATTTTTGAACTTAAAGCAGTATATACAATCGCTATTTTAGACTTTGTTTTTGACGAAGACAAAAATGACCCGGATAAATACAGGTATGATGTTAAATTAACTGATATTGAAACAAAAAAAGTTTTTTATGATAAACTAACATTCATATACCTTGAAATGCCTAAATTTAATAAGACGGTTGAAGAGTTGAAAAATCGTTTTGAAAAATGGCTATATGTAATAAGAAATCTAAACAAACTTGACAGAGTTCCTGACAAATTAAGGGAACGAATTTTTGATAAACTTTTTGAAGTAGCAGAGATAGCGAAATTTACTCCAGAGCAAGTTCAATCATATGAAGATAGCTTAAAATATTACAGAGACATCAAAGCATCCTTAGATACAAAATATGAGGAAGGAATGATTAAAGGGGAAATTAAAGGGAGAATTGAGGTAGCTATCAACTTGTTGAAAAAAGGATTATCATTGGAAGAAATAATTACCTTAACAGGTTTGAGTAAAAGCTAGATTGAAGAATTAAAATAATGCCCGAAACGCTAACAAAGGCTACGTCCCATGCGGGTTTCAGTGGACTTCGATGGCCATTGCGCCGCCCGAATATTTCTGCTTGCGGACAGGAAAGCGATACGCAATCCCGCACGAGACTTAGCCTTGATCGTTGTGCTTAATACTTTGAAACTGCTACATAGATTGATAACGATATGAAATTAGATGATTTAGGATATAATGATAAACTTGAAAAATTTAGGATTGAGAATAACCTTGAAGTCTTTGAAATAGGTAGGGTAATTTCGGAACATAAAGAAAGATACATTGTTAAAACTGAAAAAGGCGAATTTGAAACTGAGATTACAGGTAATTTAAGATTTTCAGCAAAAGGTCGAGAAGATTTTCCCGCTGTAGGTGATTGGGTTGCTTTGACAACCTATGATTCAGATTCTGCGATAATACATAAAATATTACCAAGATTCTCAATTATTAAACGACAAGCAGTTGGACATTTTGGAGAGATTCAAATTATAGCGACAAATATTGATTGCGCTTTTTTAATTCAAGCAGCTGATAGAGATTTCAATATAAACAGACTTGAAAGATACCTGACGATTTGTTATTCATCAAAAGTTCGGCCTTTAATTTTACTCAATAAAATTGATCTTATCGATGAGGAAAGATTATATGAGCTATTAGAAAGTATTAAACTTCGAATTAAAGATGTTCCAATTATTGCTATTAGTAATGAGACTCAAAACGGATACGAGACTATTAGAAAAACGATTGAAAAAGGAAAAACATATTGCATGCTTGGTTCTTCAGGAGTTGGAAAATCAACCTTATTGAATAATCTTTCTGGCAGAAATATAATGAAAACGGATTTGATTAGCCAAAGTACCAGTAAAGGGCGACATATAACGAGCCATAGAGAATTAATTGTTCTTGAAAGTGGTGGAATTCTTGTTGACAATCCCGGAATGAGAGAAGTTGGTATTGCAGACACAGCATATGGATTAGAAACTACCTTTGACAAAATTATTAGTCTTTCTCATAAGTGCAAATTCAAAGATTGTACCCATACAACACAGACTGGTTGTTCAGTTCTAGAAGCTGTTGAAAAAGGAGAAATTGATAAAAGCACCTTCGAAAATTACCTCCGTATGGAAAGAGAAAAAGCACATTTTGAATCAACAGTTGAAGAACGACGAAAGAAAGATAAGGAATTTGGAAAAATGATAAAGAATTATAAAAAAGACATGAGTAAAAATAAGTACTAAGCACAACACGCGGTATAGCCAATAAGGGTTTCAGTGGTATGCGAAGGATTGTAGCCCGCTTCAACTTTTTGTGTAACTTGACAAGAAATCGCCCGCAATCCCTTACTGGCCATACCGCCAACCGTTAGCGAAAACCTTTGAAGACAATTTTTATAAACAAGATTTTTAATTTATAAAACATTATGGTTTCAATAATTGACAAGTATGTTGATAGCTTGACAGACATCGTTTTTATGAAGATTAACAATGCATTATCCAATCAACAAAATTATGATTTAATTAAAAAACATTTTAATGATAATATTGATAATGAGAAAAATACACGTGAGCATTTCAAAATGTTTCAAGAATATTATTTCAAGATATTAGATAATAAAAATGAATATCTTTCATCAGAGTTTTTCTTTAAATTTAGGCAAAAATATTCAATTCAAGGTGTTGATACTGATTTTCTAAAACATCTTGAATTAAATAAACAAGAAATAATTAATCTTATCGAATCAAATGATCTTTCAAATCTTTATTTCAGGTTTTTTAACTGCGTTAAAATAAAACATGGCGAATCAACAATTGAGAAAAATTTTGGATCATTCTTTACAAAGCTTGTTCACACATTCAAATCACAGGAATATTCACCATTGGACATTCCAATAAAAAACTTTTTTGGATTAGAAAATGAGAGTTATTTTATTTCACTTATTGTAATAAGCAAAGCATTTTCGAAATGGTCAAATGAAAATAAAGAAAGGATAGGGGAACTAAGATTATTATTAATTGATAGTATTAAAATAAATTTAAAAGAGATCAACAACGACAATTTAGAATTGAAGATATCAGATATGAAAATTTTAAATTTAATATTTTGGTCAATTGCACAATCCAGCAAATAAAGGCTTTCGCTAACAAAGGCTACGCCCCATGCGGGTTTCGGTGGGATTCGGTGGATAGGATACCGCTCGAACTTTTCTGCATGTGCATAGGAAAGTGGTACGCACTCCCGCACGTGTCTTAGCCTCGGTCGTTAGCAACAAGCGGAGAAAAAAGAAATGACAATGAAATTGAATATCAACCTTGAAATTAAAAACTTGACTAGTGGACTGACTTCCCGACACTCATTGCCGTCCCAAAAGTTTAAATTTTTACCCCACCGCACTTTTTCGGCGAAGCCGTATTTGCCATTCTTCTGCAAAAGCAAAAGAGGTGCAACCCCACGCACAAGCCGACACAGTTGCACCACATTTGCTTTTGCCCAACCGCACACTTAAATAACTCGACTTTTGTATGAAATATAAACAGTTAAACTCATTGATAATACAGGTAAATTTGAAAAAGACTTTTTCACTATTTTTAGAAAGACAGGAAATGTAGATTACTCAAAAATTATTCAAAATTTAAGTAAATAATTTTATATTTGCAACATATTAAATGAAGAAAAAATGACATAGAAAATTAAAATTATATAAAGAGTTCGCGTTGCGGATATTTCTCGTTTAACAAAACGACCAAATTTTTTGAACACAGAGAAATAGCTGACAGGCTCGCCCGAAAGGGCGTGTCCTTATAGCTGTTTCAATTGTGTTCGGGTGCTTGGTCGTACCTGTTAAGCGTTGAAAAGTAAGCAGAGGTTCACGCCCTCTTTTTTTGTTGTCAATTCAATAATCAACCTGCCTGCTTGAACCTCGGGGCAACAAAAAAATAAAAACATAAGGAAATTATGTTCCACCCACAATATGATGCAGATGTTTTAATAACAGGCGGAGGACCGTCTGGCTCTATGTGTGCTTATTATTTGGCAAAAGCAGGTAAGAAAGTAATATTAATTGATTCTGAAAATTTTCCAAGAGATAAAATTTGCGGGGATTTTGTTAGTCCTGTTGGACTAAAAGAGTTAATGAATATTGGAATTAGTGAGTTAGCCGAATTTAAAAAAACAAATGTAATAACAGGTGCTACTTTATATTTAGATGGAGAACCTCTGATAACAAAGGATTTGCCTTACATAGAAGGATTACCAAATTACGGTCGTGTTATTCCAAGAATATTACTTGATAATTGGCTAATTGAAGAAGCAAGAAAACAAGGAGTAAATGTAATTACATCTTGCCAGTTACGGGATTTTCATGTTTTTAATAATGACGTTTCTGTAAGTTGTATTCATAAGAAAGAAATAATCAATTTTTCTGTTAAAATATTAATAGGCGCTGATGGCAGCAATAGTTTTGTGGCAAGAATGATGAATGGAAATAGACCAAATCCTAAAAACGAAATTATTGCTGTGCGGGCTTATTTTGAAGATGTTAATTGTATTTGCGAAAAAGCGGAATTGTTTTTTTCGAGCCAAAGTTTTCCCGGATATTCTTGGTTTTTCCCAACAGGAAATAAAACAGCAAATGTGGGTATTGGAATGACCTCTGAAATTTTCCCTAAAAATAAAATTCATTTGAAGGAATTATTAATGAATATGATTGAAAAAGATATATCCCTGAAAGCAAGAATTGGCAACGGTAAATTATCAAATAAAATAGGCGCTTGGCCTTTATCCGTTTACAATCCTAATGCTGCTATTGTGAGTAATAGAGTATTGCTAATAGGAGATGCAGCAGGTCTCATCAATTCATTAAATGGAGAGGGTATTCAATATGCATTACAAAGCGGAAGATGGGCAGCGGAAAGTGTAATAAAATGTTTAACAATAAATGATTTAACTAAAGAATCACTAAAAATCTTTGACACGAAAGTACGCTATGAAATTGGTTATGGTATGAGTGTTTCTAATATTATTCTTCAATTCACTCGTAATAGAAATCTAAATCCAATTTATATGGGTCTATTGAAAACCATAGTAGCAAAAGCAAAGCAAGATGAACAATACTCAAATATTGCAGGAGGAGTTTTATCGGGGATGTTACCGACGGATAAAGTGTTAACTACTTCTTTTCTTGGAAAAACAATCTTTAAGAGTATAACACTTGGTTTCAGTAGCTTTTATAAAACATTTAAGACTATATATAAATCTGTGATTTTTATTTGTATTACCTTATTTAATTCTTTGACGCAAATATATGCATACTGGGATTGGACAAAAGGACTTGTAAAATCATTCATTTTAGCAATAAGGCTTGAAAAATTTAAAAGAAAAAATAATGATATTATATTAAAACTATCTGTCAAGAAACAAAATCTTAAACCTTTAATCAAAGAATATAAATAGAAAGGCATTTATTCATTAAAAATAAAAATTATCATGAAGATTGAGCACTTACATTACGCATTAAAAGAAGAACTTGATTTGACACAAAAGTACATTACAACTTTTTCCGAATCAAATGATAGATTAGCTAACAAAGCTATTAAGCATGTCGTCAGTAACAAAGGAAAAATGTTGAGGCCAATGCTTTTAATATTGTCGGGAAAATATTCATTTCTCGTAAATAATATGGATAAAGAAAATGAAAATAGTTTTATTGATGAAATTTCTAAAGCAGCAGCAATTTTAGAATTGATACAGGTAAGCTCTCTTATTCATGATGATGTACTTGATCATTCCTCACATCGCAGAAATAAAGCAACTTTAAACAATTTGAAAGGAAATCGTTTTGCGATTTTAATAGGAGATTATTTAATTGCGCAATCAATAAAAAATTGTTATAAGTTAATTCATCATTCGGAACGGTTTTTTGATTCAGTAATTATGTTTTCTTTCCTTGATGGAATTTCAAAATTGGTATTAGGTGAAGTTCAACAAAATAATTTCAATGAAGATTTATTAAACAATAAAAATGGTATTGAGAATTATTTTGAAATTGTTCAAAACAAAACCGCAAGTTTATTTTCTCTCGCATGTTTTGTTGGGTCAACAATGAGTGGAAATAAACCGGAAAATACTAAATTATTAGAAAACTTTGGTTATAATATAGGGATTGCTTATCAAATAATTGACGACTTGCGTGATTTCGCTTTTGCAAAAGAAATATCAGGTGAGAAAAATTTTCAGGATATTAAGTTTGGAATTAAAACATTGCCAATCATTTTCGCAAATCAGTTTTCACACAACGGAGAACAAGAAAAATTGGACAGTTACTTCAATTCTAAAAAAGAACTTTCCTTAAATGAAAAATATGAAATAATAGATATTCTAAAAGAAACTGGTAGTATCGAGCATTCAATAAAAGAAGCAAAAAAATATATTGCAAATGCAAGAAAAATTTCATCCGAATTATCAGAAAATAAATATTCTATTTTATTATCAGACTTTGTAAGTTACTTGTCTGATACTTGCGATAAAGTTGTTAATGATATAATGAGTATAAAATAAATCAATAAATCAATATTATTATGTATTCTATAAGATCTCCTTAAAAAAATATTCAGTCAAATGTCAGTAATGACATCATAAATAAATAAATCTCAATTAATAATTTAAAAAATAAAAATCATGGCAAATTTATCTTGTCCAAAATGTAGTGAATTGACAAAAAAAGGCGGTTACAAAACTTGGCAAATTATTGTTGCAGTTTGTTTCTTTCCTTTAGGATTATTAGCATTACTTGCTGATAGAAAGCCAACAGTTTGTCAAAAATGCGGTCATACTTGGAATAGTTAACCAACTACATTTGTTTACATTTTGTTTAAGTAGTGACGGGTAACATGGTATTTATTCGTCATTACTTTTACAATTTATCATCATTAAATAATTATGACAAAATAAAATGGAGATTTCAATAATACCAAGATGGTTTATAAAGTATTTATCAAATGATTTTTTTCGTCAGCGAGATATAAATATATTGATAAGTAACCTCTTTATTATTTCTGTTTTTATTTTGTTTAAAAATACATTAATGGATTTTTTGAATTTAATACCACATTTTTGTTTGATTGATAAATTATTTGGTGTTGAATGTCCCGTTTGTGGAACATTAAGAGCATTTTGTGAATTATCAAAGGGAAATATTAATAAAGCATATAATTTTAATATTACTAGTTTATTCGTTGCATCGTTTTTTATATTTCAAATACCATTGAGATTATTTTCATTGATTAAAGAACATACACGTGATAGAGTAAATTTATTATCAAAATATTTAGGGAACATAATCTTGATTATTATATTTATGAACTGGGTTATTAAATTTTTTACTAAAAATTAAAACTAAAATTGGCAAATACTTACTGTCCTAAGTGTAAGGAATTAACAAAAAAAGCCGGCTACAAAGCTTGGCAAATTATTGTTTCAATTTGTTTTTTCCCATTGGGTTTAATAGCATTAGATGCTGATGGGAAAACTACAACTTGTCATAAATGCGGACATACTTGGCAAGCATAATAAAATATCTACTTTAAATCAAGTAAATAAATATTTAGATTTTAAAAATAATAAGTTTTACTAACAACATAAAAATAAAAAATAGAAAATGGAAACTAAAGAACATAATAATTCTAAAATCATATTGGCTGTATTAGCAGGAGCAGCAATTGGTGTAGTAATTGGCTATTTTTTAAATTCAGATAAAAAAGATGAATTATTGAATGATTTAAAAGTTGGAGCATCCAAACTAAAAGATGATTTAACTGAAAAAATTGACGATATAAAAAATTCCGTAGAAGAACATCTCAAAAATAAAACAACCTAAAATGAGCGAACAACCATCCCTCTTTGCAGAGTTAAAACAATTCATCATTGAGTATTTTGAATCGAAACTAAAACTTTTCAAAATAGCCGTTTGTGAAAAAACAGCAAAGGCTACTGCTGTTTTGGTTTCTTCAATTTTAATTGCACTTACAATTGTTTTTATGTTTTTCTTTTTAAATATTTCAGGAGGTTTTTTCTTTGGAGAGCTTCTAGATAGCAATGCTTATGGCTTCCTTGTTATCTTTGGAATTTATTTTATTTTATTTTTATTACTTATTCTTTTTAGAAAAAAACTTGTGGAAAAATTCATAATAAATAAAATCATTCAAAAATTATTTGAGAAAGAAGGAAGAAAATGATTAACGAGCCAATTAAAATAATTAATTTAGAAACGCTTCATCGCGAAAAACAGCGCTTGATAATGTATTCATCTTATCAGGAAGAACTGCTAAAAAACAAAATTACATACATAAAACAAAACACAAATCAATTGATTGGCGAGCAGTTTTTACCTTATGAATCCAATGAGAATAAAAAAATAAATAATATAATGGATACTGCTAATCAATTTATTTTTGAAAAACATTTAGGGCTTGATTTTATCGAGAACAATAAACTTGCGGGGTTATTAATAAAATTTTCAGAAGTAATGATTGTACGGCTTTTCAATCATTTTAAAAAGAAATAAATTATTGACAATTCAAGTTTATCTCCACGTCAATAATGGAAAGACAAAGTTTAATAAATGATTTTCTATGAACACTTCTAATACGTTATGAAATGATAACTGGTATTAAAAAAAAAATTAATACAAAATTTTTAGACGATTCTAAAAATGAAGAATTCATTAAAAGACGTAGCCCTATTAGAAGACTTCCTTCGTATGCTAAAAAAGAAATTTTATTAAAAACAAAACTAAATCATATTTACTACGAAATTGGGAAAGGTAATCCTATAATTTTTTGTCCCGGGCTTTTCGGTGGCATTTATAATATATTGGAAGTGTTTGAACATTTTTCTGATAACTATAGAATGTTAATGCCTTTTTTCCCTATGTATGATATGCCAGTATATAAAACAAATATAAAATCACTTGCTTTCTATCTTGGTCAATTTATTAATGACTTACAATTGAATGATGTTGTAATCATTGGAAGTTCAATGGGTGGTGGTATTTCCTTGATTCATACCTTTTGGAATCCTTCAAAAGTTAAAGCATTGATTTTGTGTGGAAGCTCTGGTATAAGTAACATCCCTTTGAGTACTGTTTTTTTTAAAAGGAAAAATTTTGAGAATATTAAAATACAAACACAAAATATTTTTTTTAATAAAAAAATTCCGCCCGATGAAATGATTGAAGAAGTCTATAATTTGATTTTGTCCTATGAAAATGTTATTCGGGCAATACGGTTAACAAAATCGGTAAAAAAATATAAAATGAACGAGGATTTAAAACAAATAAAAACACCCATACTTTTAATTTGGGGGGGTAATGATCCAATAACTCCTCCCGTAATTGGTGCTGAGTTTCATCAGTTATTATCCAATTCCGAATTGCATTATATTGATAATTGTGGACATGTGCCAACACAAGAAAAACCAACAGAAGTAATTGAGCTCATAAATAAGTTTTTTCGTAATATTTATTTTTGATTTCATTTTTTTGTCATAAATACGCAAATCAAATCCATATCACTTTTTTATTGCAAAAGAAATAGATAATTCCAGAAAAATGTATATTTGCATTACTAATAATTAAATCACTCATTTAAAAATATAAAACTATGGCATCAACATCCGAAACAGGACACGCCAAAAATGTTGCAAACTTTGAAGATTTAATCTCATTTTGCACAGGTTATGGTACAAGTTATAATCCGAGTAATGCAGCAATCAAACTGCCTGCTTTAAATACTCTTTTCACCAGTGCGAAAAGTTCTCTTGCAACAATAAACACTATGTTACCACCTTGGAAAACTGCTGTTAATGCAAGAGAAATTGTATTTACACCTTTAAGTAAATTAACTACAAGGGTTGTAAATGCACTTGATGCAAGTACAGTTACTCGTCAAACTGTAGCCGACGCAAAAACATTTGCCAGAAAAATTCAGGGAAAAAGAGCAAGTGAAAAATTACCTACAGTTGTCAACAATCCTGCAACGCCCGTTGACGAAAGTCATAAAAATATTTCCGCTTCACAAATGAGTTTTGACAACCGTATTGAAAACCTTGACAAACTTATACAACTTCTATCATCACAAACAGCATATACACCAAACGAAGCTGATTTAAAAATAACAGCACTTACAACATTAATAGCCGATATGCGAACTAAAAATACAGCCGCAATAAACGCATACACTCCGTTAAGCAACACACGTATTGCAAGAAATAACCTACTTTATACAACAGGTACAGGTTTGGTTGACATTGTAGGTGAAGTAAAGAAATATGTAAAAAGCGTATATGGAGCAACAAGTCCACAATTTAAACAAGTAAGCGGACTGAAATTTACTAAAGTTAAGTCATAACTGACAGGAAACAGACAACTTTAAAAAGGTTTTTCCCTACTTTGCTTTGGAGAAACCTTTTTGCATTTAGGATAAACGCAACTTGACTTTAGAGAAACTCGACTATCAAAAGTTTTTTAGCAACTGCCAAATGGAAACTCTTAACTTTACTTTGGAGAAATGTAACTGCAAAGAGGAAACAAGCAACTGTGAAAAGGAAACTTTTAACTGCAATTAGGATTCTTGCTACTGTTGGTATTTCATAGACAGGTTTAGTGCCTATAAGCCCAACCGCACAATGTCAAGCACATGCTGCAAACCGCACAAGCCACCCAAAACCAAAGTTTGCAGCAAGAGCTTGCCATTTTCAACGCTCTAACTTCAGTGCAATGACAAAAAAAAGAAAAAATCCCTTCCCTTCTGTAAAAATTTAAACGCCGACACACATTCCACCCCAGACAGTAGTTCTATGACAGATGTCCGCAAAACTCAATAATGACAGTGCTTTCATGACACGTTGGACAATCCGCCAGTTGCTAACAGGCGTTTGCTGTCAGTGGCGTGAATGTGCATTTTGACAAGTCAGTACTTCTTTCTATCTTTGTGCTGGTTGAAAGGAAAGTGCTTTTAATCGCCACCGAACAGCAACCGCCAATCCGTTATGGGCAAGTTAAAGAAACATAGCGGACAGACACGAGAACCACCAAAGAAATACTTTGACAGTTCTTGACACTTGACAGTCTTACGTAACTGAAAAAAAATAAAAGTGGAGACCAGCGACCACTTAAAAAACGGGGCGACACCGAAAAGCCAAATGATTAGGAAAAATAAAATATTCAAAAAAATGAAAAAACTTTTAACATTAGTGTTTATTACCTTATCAATTAGTGCAATTAGTCAATCACTAGAGAAGTACGCAGATGGATATAAATATGGATTTAAAGATAAAGCAACTAAAGAGATTGTAATTCCTGCAAAATACACTTCGGTGTTAGACTTTGTTGATGGAATCAATGCTGTTACTGAATCTAAATTAGGTTCACCAAACATGGTGGTTGAACAAAAATGGAAAATTATTGACACAAAAGGGAAAGAGATTTCGCCAGATGAATTTGATTTAGTTCAAATTAAAAAAAATGGGTTAGCATTTGTTTATAAATTAAATAAAACCGAAGATAATCCAAGCGGTTATTCAAACGGTAAAGCGATTTATAAAATTGGAATAATGAAAAAAGATGGAACCTATTTATTTCCTTGTGAACTTGATAATATTTCAGAAATGGGGAAAGATTATTACAGAATTTTTTCTAATGAAACTGGAGTGGGTGTGATTAGTATAAAAGGGACTGTAATTATTGCTCCGCAACAAAAATTTGATGTTAAGGAATATATAGGTTGTGATTTATTCAGTTATACCAATCAAGACCCAAATAGAAAAGCTGCTGTTGGAAACGGAGCAATAGGTGGTATAATAGATGCAAAACTTAATATCCTTATGAATCAAGACTCAATTGATTTTTGTCCTTCAACAATAATAAATTCCAAAGATTGTTCAAACAAAAAAAATCTATTCGGAGTGACTGGTGGTAAAGCTTCCAATAAAGGCATTTATAGAGTTGGCTTTGGACTGGTTGTGCCTATTTCATATAAACTGAGTGCAGGAAATAGCGGTGGCTTTCATTCTTACGAAGTTAAGCCTAATGTTATTGAAATATACGAAACAATGAGAAAAAAGCTGATTGCTAAATATGATTGGAATGGCAAACTAATTTTCTCAATAGATAAATAATAGTGTAATTAATTCCTTTAATTATTAATTTAAAAAATCAAATAAAATGAAAAAAAGTATGACAATTTTTGGAGCAATAATTCTTGCTTCGTTTATCTTCACTAGTTGTGGCGGGGGTAAAAGTGAATCAGACAAAACAACGACAGACAGTACAAAAACAGAAGTAAAGGTTGAGAAACCCAAATTAGATAGTAAAGACGCAATAAAAGCTATTTCTGAAAAATATTACGTTCCTGTAGATGAATCAAAATCAGATTTGATTTTTACAATAAATCAAAACTTGAATTTTGAATTAGTTAATTACAAAGGTAGTTTTGAGGGTAAATATGTTGATGGCAAAGTGCAATTTGACGACAAAAACGCAACAATAATTGGTTTTTCATTAAAAGGTGAAAATGTTATATTAAAGAACCAAAATGATGTTGAAGTTGAATTTAAACAAGCTACTGACCAAGATTTGATTGTTGGCACTTGGTATTACACATATTCTGGTGCAAGAGAAAGTTGCCGTATGATATTTAGTAAAAATGGAAGTTGGTCTGTACCTGATGACCCATTTGGAACAAGAAAGGGGACATACAAATGTTTAGGTGATAAAAAATATACTGTGCCTAAATATAGCTATGACCATACTGCTTCAGTTACAATGAAAGGGGCAACAAGTTTTTTCCTCGTAGAAGCTAACAGCGAAAATAAATTCAATCATACTCGTGCACAGAAAGGGAAATTACAGTCATTAAATCAAATTTTTAATTAAACTATTTTACCCTGTTCAAAATTAAAATTTTGAACAGGGTATTTCATTTTATTGAAAACATGAAATCAAGTCCATTTTTTGCATTAAAAAACATACAAGGAAATGAAATTGATTTTCATCGAAGCCGTTATGATGGAAAACATTTTGGCAATCATTGTAAAAGAGGTGTTTATTTTTGGGGTTTCTATCTGGGTAACAATAGAAAGTGCATACCAGAAAAACCGGAAGATATTGTAATTTACTACATAGGTAAGGAACAAGGAAATGTTTCTCAAAGAATAATGCAAGAGTTTACTCAATTTATAATTGGTGGTTTCGGGACAATAATTCATAATAAATGGCTTATAGAACATCCTTTTGATGCGGATCTTTATAACAAGCAAGAATCAGATAAAACTGGGTTGCTTGATAAAGATGTGTTATATAAATCATACGGTCTTCATGTTTTACATGACTTTTATTATAATTCCGAATTACGTCCTACAATAAATTGGATGTTTGAGCGGTTAATTTTTGCATGGGTTGTTGATGACAAAAACACAAAAGCAATAGTAACTGAATATGAAAAGAATTTGGATAATAAGATAATAGAAAAAATAAAAAATCAAGTAAATAATGACACAAAGAAATATCAAGAAAAAATTAATAATAGATTTTTAGCTCATTTAGAATCGGAACTTCATCATATTGTCGGCAGAAATACTTTTGGTTTAGGACCTAATCCTCCTAAGAATATTAAAGATGTAAATGATAAAAAAAAGACACCTCTTTTCAACTCTATTGATTGGACAGATAATGAAACTTTGAAAAAATGGATTTTAGAAACAAATAAAAGACAGATAACCAGCCCATAACAAGCGTTTGCTGTCAGTGGCGGTGTGTGCCTCGTAGGACAGGGTAGTAGTAATTTCAACTTCTGTTCTTCGTGGAAAGTTCAGTGCTAATAATCGCCACCGAACAGCAACCGCCAGCCGTTACCTGCAAGTGTAACACAAATATCATAACCAATGACAAAAGCAGACAACAAACACAAGGACGCTGAAATATTTTCTAAACTACTTCGGGACACAAAATTGCCGAACAAAATTACTTTTGGTAAATTCATACTTAAAGGGAAAAAAGGTGTGAAGGACAAAATTCAATACAATCAATCTGACCTTGACTTGTTGAATAATGAACACGAATACACATTTCCAATTTTAGACGGTGACTTACAAATTTCTCTACAACTTTATGAAAATGTAAGTAACTATTATCGACTTTTCTGTTTTACCCGAATTAACGGTAAACAGGGTATGACTTTTTCCGTTAACTTGACAACTGAAAAGGAAAGTGAGAACGTAATTTACTTGACACAGAAAATAAAGTTTGCAGAACAATATCAAGGAAGTTCTAAGCTTGCTCAAGCCCACCGCAGACAAAAACAAATAGTATTTTGCGACCTTTTACGCAAACTCGACTTTGACATTACTGATAGTAGCGACATAATTCTTGGAATTTTCGACCCGACCCAAAAGCAATTAGTAAATACTTCCCTTGACAAATTTTTAAATGACTTTATAGTAATTGCCATTCTCAAAGGACATTTTCAAGGCAACAAAGGTTATCAACTTGAAATTTTACCAACTTTTAATAAACTTGACTACATTTTTACAGGCAAAGATGATGAAATTGAAAACTTACCTTTAAAGGTTATTGAGAATAAAAACAAACGAAATATTCCGTTAGGATTGCGTTACAAAGTGTTAAAAAAAAACAGTTTTAAATGTGTTGCTTGCGGACATAGTGCTATTGACGGAGCAAAATTACACATAGACCATAAACTACCTTTTTCACTTGGTGGTTTGACAGAGTTAAACAACTTGCAGACACTTTGTAGTGATTGCAATATAAGTAAAAGTAACAAATACATTGACGAATGAAAGAAACACCAGCAGGTAACAGCACCTACGCCTAATTGCCGGATAGTGCGTTGCAAATCTTGGAGCTTTAAATCTATCTTAGTTCTACCTTGAGAACTTAGAGCTTTGAATTCCGGCAACTCGGCGTAGCTGCAAACGTTATAGCCAATAGTAACGACACATAAAACGACAACATAAATATGACCTTTAACGACATTGACGAAATAAAAAAAGCTGGTTTTACAGGCTTCAAAAAAATGAGTGAATTGTTTCTTGACAGTTCAATGCTTCCCGACAACAACGGTGTTTATCTTGTGCTTAATATTGACAACAAACCTGGTGAATTTCTAACAGTTGGTTCGGGCGGACACTTCAAAGGGAAAGACCCAAATATTTCTTTGGCTGACCTGAAATTTAACTGGGTTGACAACACAAAAGTTGTTTACATAGGCAAAGCAACTTCATTAAGGTCACGGTTACGACAGTATTTTGGTTTTGGACAAGGCAAAAATATTGGTCATTATGGTGGCAGACTAATTTGGCAATTAAAATATTCGAAAGACTTAGTTGTTTGTTGGAAAACATTGTCAACAGACCCAAGAGAATTTGAAGCTGACCTTATTCAACAATTTGTAAAATCTTTCGGTTGCCGACCTTTTGCCAATCTTGCTGACTAATGACACCTAAACAGTTTGAAGAATTAGTTTGCGAGCACTTCCGCAACAAAGGATATAAAGCCGAAGCGACTTCATACAGCAACGACTATGGAGTGGATGTATTTGCAACTAAAGGAAAAGAAAAAATTGCAATTCAAGCAAAAATGTATGGCGGTGGGACTAGGAAAATAAACCGACAAATGGTTATGGAACTTCACGGTGCAAAAGACTATTTTGACTGCACCAAAGCAATTATTGCGACTGACGGAATATTACTTTCAGACGCAACTGAAGTAGCCAATAAACTCCAAATTGAAATATTAAATATTGACAGTTCAGTTTCCTTAACGACCAAAAAACAAGCGTCAAGCGACAAGACATTTGATAGCATTTGGGAAAAGTATATTATTCCATTACAAGGCAAAACATTAACAAGGGACAATGGAGAAACAAACGAAATTATAAAAGTAAACTGGAGCGAAGTTGAACGACTAACATCCAACGGAAACAAAGGAAAAATCAAAGTTGAAATCTTTAAACAAGCAATCAATAAACTCTTGGCAGACGGTTCAATAACTCGTGACTATATCAATCAAAATTACGTTGGACGTGCATCATCAGGAGTAATTTTAATTCTATCACAAGTTCCATTTTTTCAGCTGACTGACAAACCAACTGGACTAATTTATATCAAATGACAACACACTCGACAGTAAGAACTACTGGCTATAACAGCGGGTTTAAGAAATTGGCGGTTCAGTGGTTACAGGAAGTTCAGTTTTCCAGTGGAACATTTGTGGTGGCAGACAGTTTAGTGCTCCGAAATCGCCAACTTCTTAAACCCACAAAACGTTGGCTGTAATTCCCATATCACGAAACAGAGATAATTACTTAAGCTAACTTAAATGAACTGACACAAAAACATAGTGATTTTGAAACATAAGTAGATTTATTAACGGTCAAAAGAAATACAATGGACACACCAATAGAAAATAAAAGTGACTTTGCTCAAGCCGAAACGCCTGATGTTTTGGTTAGTGATTTTGAAAAAATGAAACTTGTTTACGAAAAAACAGCGGAACATCATAAATATTACCTTTCATGGCGTCAATTTATACTTTCTGGTTTTTTTGCTGTCATTTCAGTCTTATTATTATGCATGTACTATACATATTTATCACCATCACTTTTTTTAAAATGTTTAACACCATTCGTTGCTCTGACACTAGTATTAGCAGTTGTTTTTTTTGAGAATTTAGAAAATCGAAACAAAGAACTTTATCAAAGTTGTCAAAGAACAGCAACAGTAATTGAAATGGAATTATTTGGTAATCAATTAAAGTGGCATTTGTTGTCAAACAAAGGATTGTTTTTTGATTTGAACAAGTCGTTTAAATTAAATGAACTTATGACTAATGTAATTGAAAATAAAATAACACCAGAAATAGAGGTTCATAATTTTACTAATAAACAAGACTTTAGTAAATCTACACACTCAAGACTTCTTGACTACTTTTTTTTTACTATTAAACTTTTTGGAATCATTTTAACATGTTCTTTAGCTTATATTATTTGGTATAAAAACAGGACGTCTATAGTTAATTACTTTACTTTGAAAGAATGGATTGGTTTCGCATTAACTATAATTATTCCATCAATTATTTTAATTATTAAATATTGGAAATTATTGTTTTGTAAGCAAAAGAATACAATTAATATAAATAAATAACTACAGCCAACATGGTATTTATTTCATTGCGGTACTATCTCTCGTGCGACACTAACGTGTCGCAAACTCAACGCATCATGTCGTCGGACACATCCTGCGGATGCGTCCACAACGCAATAAATACCGAACCGTTGGCAACAATTTAAAAAAACAGAAACAGTAGATAGATGATAAAGAATATTTTGATAGTAGGAATGGGCGGATTTATTGGAAGTGTTGGAAGATACTTTGTCTCAAAACTAAATCTAAATTGGGATTTTTATTCTATTCCAATTGGGACTCTTTTAGTCAATATTATTGGGAGTTTGATAATAGGATTTTTGACAGGTTTATCTGATAAGACTAATATTCTTTCATTAGAAATGCGATTATTTTTAATGGTTGGAATTGTTGGTGGCTTTACAACATTTTCTTCATTTACTAATGAAAATTTAATACTACTTCATAATGGGCAATTATTGACAATATTATTATATACCGGATTAAGTATTTTTTTAGGTTTTATAGCTGTATATTTAGGATATGCTTTAAGTAATTTACTTTAAATATGGAAACAACAAATAATAGTATATTGCGTATTCATGCAAGTTCGACAGATAAAATAGGACATAAACTGCTTTATGAGTATATAGTCTATCTTGCAAAAGAAGATGGGATAAGCGGTGTGACAGTATATCGTGGAATTATGGGATATGGAGAGAGCAGCAAGCATATTGATTCTTCTAAATTTTGGGAACTTACTGAAAAATTACCTATCATGATTGAGATAATAGACAAAACAGATAAAATAGAATCGTTTTATAGTAAAATAGAAACAGATTTAATTAATATGAGTAAGGGTTGCTTAGTTACGATAGAACCAATAAAGATTAAGCTTCAAAAATCGGGGGAAAGGAAAAAAATATAAACTGCTGCCAATCGTGTAGACCGCCCCGCCAGTAATTAGCTGACGGGGAGAGCCTCACACACCACTGTACGTACGGGTCTCGTATACAGCGGTTCATTAAGATGCGGAGCAATTTTCTCGTAATAAGTAAGCATAGCTTCATAACCTCTTTTGTACAAACGTTCTAAAGTAATAGTGGTAACAAGTATTGGACTTTGAGCTACTGCCCATCCACCTTTCCTTGTTCTGCTCCATGCGTAGGCATGGTCTTGGTCAATGCCCAGTCGTATTAGGTTTTTCCTTTTCCGTTCGGGTTTACTCACATACTTTTATAATTTTAAAGGTGTTCGTGATTTCCGCTTTGCTCCAATTCTTCCAATGATGCCAGATGCAATACCTTAAACGATTTCGCAACCAGCCATCAAGGTCTTTGAGTTTGCCCTGAATACTTGCCATGCGGAAGTATCCCAGCCAGCCTCGCTGAACCTCTTTGATTCGCTGAATGCGTTCGTCAAAGGAACATGGAGTCGTTTTACGTGTAATGATTTTGAGTTTTTGTTTAAGTGTTTTCCAACTCTTCTCGCTTACTACCAACTGATATTTGCCTTTCTCTCCCTTTACGTATGTGGGTACGAATCCGAACCCAAGTATCGTAAAGTTGACAGGTTTACGTATGCCGCTTTTCTCCCTGTTGATAGGCAGTTTCAACTTATTCTTTAGATACAAATAAATAGTGTTGCCTGTCTTTCGGGCTGCATGATTGCTTTTGGTGTAAATACTAAAGTCATCTGCATAGCGGACATAACGGAGTCCTGCTTTTCCATCTCCTTATCCAGTGCATTCAACATGATATTGGACAATAACGGACTCAGCGGACTTCCCTGTGGTACGCCTTTCCTGCGTTTGACTAATTTCCCATTTATCTGAATGGGCGCTCTCAGCCATTTGCGGATTAGGCGTAGTGTTAAAGGACATTTTATTTTGCGATACAGTAATTGCAACAGGATACAATGGTCAACTTCATCAAAGAAACTTTTAAGGTCAATGTCAACAATATGACTATAACCCGAGTTGATATACTCTTGTGCTTTCAGTACCGCTTGTTGGGCATTGCGATTGGGGCGAAAACCATAACTGTAATCTTCAAACTCCATCTCAAAACTTATAGCTATTACTTGTCCTACCGCTTGTTGCAACAGTCGGTCGGCGACTGTGGGAATGCCTAAAAGGCGTGTCTTCCCATTGCTCTTGGGTATCTCTACCCCCAAGATGGCTTGTGGCAAATATTTTCCTTGTCGTATTTCTGATTCTATACGCTCTCTGTTTTCAAACAGGTATTTGTACAGTTCTTTTACAGACATACCATCCACGCCTGCAGAACCTTTGTTCTGCACCACTTGGCGATATGCCCGCATTACGTTTCTTCGGTTTAATACTTGTTCAATCATCTTGTTTTAATTACTTCTATTTCTCTGTTCCGCTTATAACAAGGCTTGCATAGCATCCTTGCTGCATTTGGAACATCTTAATGTTTAGTCCTTCATTACTTCTGTGAGTCCTCCGACTTTATTTGTCGGCTCGTTGCCTGTAACTACTATGACTTCTGCTGACTTCTTGGCGTATAGAAAACCGAATCTATTCCAAGACCTCCCCTGGTAAGAGCTTTTCCTTCGGTTAATCGCTGCTGAATCTACATCATTGAACTGTTTGTATTCGTTGGGCTTTAGTATGATGTGCTACCTTACCCGTTCATCAATGCCTCTTATTCAGTTCCTGTTCGTCAGTACCAACCTTTACAGTTTACTCATAGCATTTTTTGAATATTTTGGTATTCGTGAATGCTACGCATTTCGCTTCCTTCAGTGCATACTTCACAGTAAACCATATTTCGACATGGCTCAATATACCACCTTGCGACTTGCTAATGCTTCGGAACGTTACTTCCGCACATAAGGGACTTGCACCCTCTGGAAAAAAAAAACACCCGTTGTTTTCATCTATAAAAATTATTTGTATTTTTGAAATATTTATAGAGCTTGCGACGGGTGTGCTCTGCTCATGCAGGGCACACACAACGGGTCATAAAACATGCCGGTTTCAGTGGGTTATCAAGCGTTTCGTCCCGCATCAAGTTTTGTATCGTGGGATAATGACGCTGCACGCAATCCGGCACGTTTCATACCCGCGACCGTTACCTGCAATGCTTGGGGACACTGCTAACTTGAAACATTCTGCAAGAAACGAACAGACAAAAACTAAATTTGTAACGCAAACTGACCGACATTAAACATACAACAACGACATGAGAAACATTAGAAACATTAAGTATTTTCTTTGGTGGATTGCGGGTGCAGAAATTTCTGTTTTAGAAAAATTGCCTTCCGAATCAAACAGATTTATTGGAATTGGGCTTTCAATTTTAATGCAAACAGTATTGACATTTTTATCCGCTTCAATTGGTATAGCATATATTACCACCAACGAAACTTTAATAATGCTTTTTGCAATTCTTTGGACAGTCATTGAGTTTAACATTATCCGACTTCTAATTTCAACTTACAACCCAAATAGAAATGTATATTCAGAACGAAGAAACAATCCTTACCAGCTTCTTATCAATTTTATACCACGACTTTTTATTACATCAATCCTTGCACTTGTTATTGCACAACCTTTAATAATTGCATTATTCCAACATGACATTGAAGCTTTCGGAAACTATAATTCCAATATAAGTTTGATGCAAAGAATTTCAATTCTTGGACAAATAAACAGCGGGAGTTTTAACGCCAGAATTACAGAGATAATAATCAATCTGACATTTGTTTTGCTTTCTGTTTTACCATTTGCAATAAAGCTTTTCAGTTCATCCCGTTTTTATGAAGAGGCATTACGGACAATGGAAGAAATACAATTTCATGAATTTCGTAGAAATGCAGAAAGGAGTGCACATGAAGAAAGAAGTGACGAAACTCTTTTAAATAAAATCAAGGAAGAACTTGATGAACTAAAAGACAAGCAAGATGGATTTACTCAATCAACTTATGAGAGAATTGTTCGTGACATAAATCAGCTAAACCAACCACAAGCGAAAACTGACCTCACGAGTTTTGACCGTTACTTTCACAATATCATTGATTCAATAACTATCCAAATAGAAAAGATAAATAAAAACGCAGTGAAAATATTTTATCAAGGACTGCTAATCACTTTTATAGGACTTGGACTTTATATTGGGTTTATATTCTTTTGGCTTGATACATTCCAAACAAAAGGGTTTCATGAGTATCATATTTTTGGTGTTGTTTCAACCTCACTATTATTTTTATTTATTGAGTTTTTAGGTGCGTGGTTTTTGAAACAGTATAAGATACTTTCTGACCTCTCTACACATCTTTTTAAGTTCAAGACAGTTCTTGACAAATATTATTTGTCCTATATGGTTGTCAAAGAATTTGCAGACGAAAAAAATAAAAATGAAATCGTGATTAAACTTCTTGACCAATTGAAAGATGAAATCAAAATACCAGGAGACCTTTCAGGTAAATTCACAACAAGTTTTGCGAAGGACACAATGGAATCTGTAAAGAGTTTAACCGAAGTTGTAAAAAAACTTACTGAAAAATGAAACGACACTATGACGAACTTCTAACAACCAGTAGTGCGAACTTCAAACAGTTGTGCCTTGAACGAACAGCAGCACATGCAGGTAACATAAGATTAAAAGAAATTTTAAAAAGAAGGGCTTTGTTCGGTAATCAAACAGTGGTGCTTCTAATTGGCAGTTGTGGTAATACGAACAGTGGTGCATCTAATCCCTTCTTTTTAAAACTTCTTTAATCCCTTCTTCGTTGGCGGTAATGGCAGGAAAGACACAGCTACTTTGAAAATCTGAAAAAAGTCGGATAATTTGAGTAACTTTGCATAAATTGAAAATAGAATGAAAACACATCATAAAATAATAAATGGTGACAGTAGACAAATGACTGAATTACCTGACAATTCGATTCATTTGGCAATTACTTCTCCTCCATACTGGCAACTGAAGGACTATGGAACTGACAATCAAATTGGCTTCCACGACAGTTATGAAAATTACATCAATAACCTGAATTTAGTTTGGAAAGAATGCTACCGAACTCTTCATAATGGTTGTAGGTTATGTGTAAATATTGGCGACCAATTTGCGCGAGCAGTTTATTATGGTCGGTATAAAGTAATTCCTATTCGTGAAGAAATTATAAAATTTTGTGAAAATATAGGTTTTGACTATATGGGTGCAATTATTTGGCAAAAGGTGACTACTTCCAACACAACTGGTGGAGGAGTTCAAATGGGTTCTTATCCTTATCCACGAAACGGAATCCTAAAACTTGACTACGAGTTTATTCTTGTTTTTAAAAAGTTAGGCGACGCACCTAAACCGACAAAAGAACAAAAGGAACTTTCGAAAATGACTGCCGAAGAATGGAACACTAACTTCGCAGGACATTGGAACTTTGCAGGGGCAAGACAAAATGGACACATAGCAATGTTTCCTGAAGAACTACCAAAACGTCTAATTAAGATGTTTTCTTTTCTTGGAGAAACTGTTCTTGACCCATTTGCAGGAAGCGGAACAACAGCTTTAGCTTCAAAAAATCTTGGCAGAAATTCAATTGGTTTTGAGATAAATCCTGAGTTTATTTCCATCATCAAAGAAAAATTAGAAGTTCATCAAAAGGATTTAAATGAAACAACATATGAATTTTTACAGCAACAAAAAACCAAAGTGGACTTTGAAAATGATATCAAAAAATTGCCATACATTTTCAAAGACCCTCATACACTTGACAAGAAAATTGATGTAAAGAAATTACAATTTGGTTCTAAAATTGACAAGGATAGTTCAAATCAAAGAGAAGAACTTTATACAGTTAAAGAAATTATCAGTCCTGAATTTATTCGTTTGAGCAATGATATAACAATAAAATTGATTGGCATAAAAGAAGACCCAATTATTAATGGACAGGCAACAGAATTTCTCGTTGAGAAAACAAAAGGTAAAAGAGTTTTTTTGAAATATGACACAGTTAAACATGACAATCAAAACAACTTGATGTGCTATCTCTATCTTGAAAATAAAACTTTCATAAATGCCCATTTAATTAAAAATGGGTTAGCGCAAGTGGACGGATCTCTCGATTTTAAATACAAACAAAAATTCATTAACTTATTTAACGAAGCAAATGCCTAAGCCAGTCATTCAAAGATACTCTAAAGAGTTCGGTAAAAAAGAAAAAGTTCTAAATTACGCTTGTCAAACTTATCAGTTATCAAGACCAAATAAAGTTGGTTCAGTAATGGCTCTCATTCGTGAATGTCAACCAAAATCATTTGAACAATGGGAAAAATGGTATTTTGAAAATGCCAACACTGACGGTAAGACATTGAGTAAAATCACCAAAGAAAGTTTGGAAGAACTTGGTGAAAGATTATATGTGAAAATTAAAGAGATTGTAATTCCTGAATGGACAGAAGCATTTAACCAATTGACTTTGCAGGATTGTGTTGATTACATTTTCAATCTAACCATCAACAGAACTTATGACGGTTTTATTCGGGAAAAATCTGTGATAGAAGATAATCTTGCTAAAGAATTTCCGAATGTAAAGTTTGAAGAAAGTGACCCCGAACTTGATCATGCTGGCGATATTGACTATCTCGGTTGGGTTGGTAAAAAGGCATTTGGTATTCAAATTAAACCAGTGACAGCTAAAGCAAATTTCGGCAACTACTCTGCGACAGAAAGAATGAAAGCAAGTTTTACGGATTTCTCTAAAAAATTTGGCGGACATGTATTTGTAGTTTTCAGTATTGATGACAAGATTAAAAATGAAGAAGTCATCGGACAAATTGCAGAAGAAATTACACGACTGTCTTAATAGCAAAAGAAAGCCACATGCCGGTAACACGGGTTTGGTGCAATTACTGTTGAATACTAAATCGAAAGTGTGTGCAAGCAATAAACTTCTATATCGTGGGACTTGGGAAGTGCTGTTAAGTCAGTAACTGCACCAACCCCGAACCCGTCAATCTGTCTAATAACCTTCAACTCCTGTTAATAACTAATTAGCCTGTTGGTGCGCGAGTTCTCTCGCGTACCATTTGCCACTAATAACTTAATGCATTCTTCTTCACACGCGACAGGAGTTGCGCGCGAACCAAGGTTGTTTCTATGGGGCGTTGCCCCAAACCCCACTTACATTTCTTGTCTTGAAACAAGAAAGTAAGCAAAGAAATTCAAGACAAAACAATGCTGCTTGCACACATGCTCACACACGCCCGCTGTATTTTAGGGCTTGCGCTCGCTGATATAATGAAAGTATATCGCTTTACAAAAGACAAAATTCTTTATTCCTCTGTAAAAAAACAGAATGTAACTTGAATTAAAAAATACTTTTTCAAAAAAACGCTTCTCCCTTTAAACTTATTTTATAATTTTATCCGTTGAAAATTCAAAAGGGATTTTTAAACTAATTTTACTCAAAACTGTATGATTTGGAATGAACCAATCGAATGCATGGACAGGGAAAAACTGCATGAATTGCAGAGTAGTCGCCTTCGTTCAATGATTGAACGTATTTATAATGTGCCATTTTATAGAAATAAATTTCAGGAAAAAGGAATTAAACCTGCTGATATTACTTCTATAGATCAGTTGAAAGATCTGCCATTCACCACAAAACAGGATTTGCGCGATAATTATCCATTCGGTTTGTTTGCTGTTGAAAACAGCGAGATTGTTCGTGTGCATGCATCGAGCGGCACCACAGGCAGACCAACAGTTGTAGGTTATACAAAAAATGATATTTCGCTTTGGGCTGAGGTGATTGCCCGTTCACTTACTTCTGCGGGCGCCGGCAAACACGATGTTATGCAAATAGCTTATGGCTACGGACTATTCACCGGAGGACTTGGCATTCATTATGGCGCGGAAAATATTGGAGCTACTGTTATTCCGATTTCCGGTGGAAATACCAAACGACAGTTGCAACTGATGAAAGATTTTGGTTCTACGTTTCTTGCTTGCACTCCTTCGTATGCCTTGTTCATGGCGGAAGCTATGGCAGAAGAAGGTATTTCACCCGATGACCTAAAATTAAAAGCTGGTGTTTTTGGCGCTGAACCGTGGACAGAAGAAATGCGCAAAGAGATTGAAAAAAAATTGAAGATTAAAGCGTATGATATTTATGGATTGAGCGAAGTGATTGGTCCGGGTGTTTCTATGGAATGCGAGCACCAATGCGGCATGCATGTGTATGAAGATCATTTCTTCCCTGAAATCGTTGACCCGATTACATTGCAACCATTGCCATACGGACAAACAGGAGAACTTGTTTTTACTACCATCACTAAAGAGGGTTTGCCATTGTTGCGTTACAGAACAAGAGACCTGACCGTTCTGAATGCTGAAAAATGTAAATGCGGACGTACGCTTGTGCGTATGAAAAAGTGTCATGGTCGTTCGGATGATATGCTTATCATTCGAGGGGTGAATGTTTTTCCATCGCAGATTGAATCTGTTCTTTTGGAAATGAAAGAAACAAAACCTCATTATTTGCTGATTGTTGATCGAGTGAATAACCTTGATATTCTTGAGGTTTTGGTTGAAGTGGATGAACAATTTTTCTCAGATGAAATAAAACAATTGGAATCATTGACTGCCAAAATTCAACATAATATTGAAAGTGTTCTTGGAGTAAGCGCCAAAGTGAAACTGGTAGAACCCAAAACCATTGAACGCAGCGAAGGAAAAGCAAAACGCGTGATTGACAAAAGAAATCTGAATCAATAAAAACAAAAGGAGGAGTAATGATTATTAAACAACTTTCCATTTTTCTTGAAAATAAATCAGGACGACTTACGGAAATCACAGAGATTCTGGCAAAAGAATCTATCAATATTTCTGCATTTTCTGTTGCAGATACGTCTGATTATGGCATTCTCCGGTTGATTGTCAGCAATCCTGATAAAGCGTTGAAAATATTAAAAGAGAATTCTGTTGCTGTAAATCTGACGGAAGTGATTGGTATTGTTGTTCCTCATGAACCGGGCGGACTGGCAAAAGCATTGCGCATTCTTTCAGATGAAAATGTAAGTGTTGAATATATGTATGCTTTTGCAATGAAAAATAAAGCAACTGTAATTATCCGCACAGATAATATAAATAACACTATTGAGATACTTCAAAAACATAAACTCGAATTGCTTAGAAAGAGCGACATTTATGAAGTATGACTTTAAAAAATGAATTCAGAATCCAGCATTCAGAATAAAACGATTAATATAATTTTCTAAATATTTAAAAACTTGCATACAATATATTCTTACTTCTTAATTCTGACTTCTGTATTCTTTTAATAAATATAAAATTTTAACAAACCAAAAAAAGTATGTACCATTTTTCTCACATAGTAGATTCGTTGCGCACCTCTGAAATCAGGGATTTGATGGGCTTGGCAACCAGAGCTGATATTATTTCGTTTGCCGGTGGCATGCCGAATGATGATCTTTTCCCGATTAAAGAAATTGATGAGATATATAATAATCTTCCGGCTGAGATTAAAAAAACAGCTTTTCAATATGGTCCAACGCCGGGCTATCCGCCATTGTTAGAATCGTTAAAATTGTATTTGCGAAAAAAAGGTCTTCTGGTGGATGATAATAAATTACTGATTACAACCGGTTCGTTGCAAGCAATTAATATACTTGCGAAAGTATTTGTTGACCCAAATGATGTTGTAATTACTGAAAATCCTGCATTTATCGGAGCAATCTCGGCTTTTAAATCTTATATGGCTAATATACTCAGTGTACCAATGGATAAAGATGGAATCATCATTGAAAAGCTGAAATCTTTGTTGGATGATAAAACGATAAATCCAAAATTTGTTTATATCACGCCATTCTTCCATAATCCTGCTGGTGTGATGTACAGCATGGAACGCAGAAAACAATTAATCGAACTATTGAAAGACAGGAATATTCCTTTGATTGAAGATGATGCATATGGCGAGCTTTATTTTGAAGAAGAAGACAAAAACAATATGATTCCTGTGAAAGCCATGGCGCCAAAGGAAATGACGGTTTGTTATACCGGTTCATTTTCAAAAATTCTTGGACCCGGCATGCGACTTGGTTGGATGCTTGTTCCACCCGGGATTTATGAAAAATGTGAATTGTGTAAGCAGTCAATGGATGCGTGTTCGCCGAATTTCACACAAATACTCGCAAACGAATTTCTTTCTCAAGGTAAATTGCAGGATTACGTTGCGAGTTTACGCGTGATTTATAAAGAAAGAAAAAATATCATGATACAAGCATTGAAAAAATATATGCCTGTACACCCTGAAATTCATTGGGATGAACCGAGAGGAGGTTTTTATATTTGGATTTCTATTCCTGAAAACATTGATGCAACTGAGATATTAAAAAAATCTATTGAGAAAGGCGCAGTGTTTGTCGTTGGCAGAACATTTGATCCACATGCAAAAAGCAATCATCATATTCGTTTGTCTTTTTCAAATACACCAGAACAGAATATTGCCAAAGGCGTTCAGATTATTGCAGAAGCATTAAAATCGTTTATTTAAAATAGTATGAAAAAAAAGATAAGTTCCGTAACTGTTTTTAGAAAAAATATTTTCTCTGACAACCCTGAAAACGTTTATGAAGGCGAAGAAATCATTTATTCCAAAACGTTTTACAACGAAAATGAGAAAGTAATTCGCGAAGAAAAATATATGCCGGATGAAAGCGTAGAACATATCTATGATTTTAAATATAATGAGAAAAATCAACTCATTGAAGAAATTCTCTATCATGAAGAAGATGAAATTGCTGAAAGAAAAACGTTTGAATATGATGAAAGCGGGCGTCTTTCAAAAGAATTCAGACATTATCTCGATGAGAGTTTTGATACTATTATATTTGTCTATGACGAATCTGGAAATTTAATTGAGAAAAATTCTTTTGATTCCGATAACAATGCAGAAGGCAAAGAAATCATGACCTATGAGAATGGCAAAATAGTGAAGAAAAATATTTTCGATACAGATGGACAGCTGATTTATGAAAGCATTTACGAATATGATGATAAGGGAAATGAGCTGCAGATGAGCATTTGGGATAAAGAAGAAGATTTGAAAAGAAAATATATGTTCGATAATAATGAGCATGGGAAAAAATATTTGTCACGAATATTCAATGAAAAAGATCAACTCATTGCCCGAAATGCCTATGAATACAATGAAAAAGGATTGGTGTCGGAAATTATTGAAGAAGATGCTTCCACTAAAAATATCCTGAAATTAATATATGATGAGAATGAAAATATTATCTGCGAAGAAGAATATTCCGATCAAGACCAACTGAAATCAAGTGTTAAAAGAAAATTCAATGAAGACAATGTAATCATTGAATCTGAAATTTATAATTTTCAGCCGAATGATGCCACAGAACATCGTCATATCATGCGATATGATTATCAATATTTTTGATATAGTTTAAATTTATTTTTTTGAAGTTTGCTGTAGAGAGTTTTTCAATATTCAATCCTGTAAAAAAGTTTATTATTTTTTGCATATTTTGATTGAATTTATTTTATTTTTACAGAACTAATTAAAATCTTAAATTATGAAAATAGTTTTTTATGCTTTTATCATGACAAGTATGATTTCTGGAATGTCTGTTTTTGCTCAGAATATACAGAAACCAGCAACTACAACTACTCCGGCCGTGCAACCACAATTAACAAAAGAAGAAAGTTTGCAACTTCAAATTGATCAGGCAAATAAAACAATTGAATGGGCGGATAGTTTGATTGATGCCGGAAAAGAAGCGGTCAGTGATGCACAATCTGATGGAAAAATGCTTGATTCCGATAGAAGTGATTTAGAAAAACAAAATAAAAGTGATGTGAAATCTTTGGAAAGAGAAGCAACTTCATCCGATAGAGAAGATGCTAAAAAAGCCAGAGAAGAGCTAAAACAAGTAAATACAAAATATAAAATTGACCTGAAAGCGATAGATACTCAAATTAAAGCCAATCAAAAAAAATTAGAAACTGGTCAAAAGAATCAGGATAAAGGCAAAGAAAAGAAAAAAGCAGCACAAGAAAAACTAAAAAATGCTCAAAAAGCACTGGATGCATTTGAAAAAAAATCTGATAAATAATTCTATTCTTTTAAATATTAAATCAGTTTTTTGAATTATAATAATTCAAAAAACTGATTTGTCGACTATTTCTATAACCATTTTATTTTCAATACTACTTTGAAACTATTTTCAATAGAAACCGGGAATATCAAGCTTGACGGAGGTGCTATGTTTGGTGTTGTACCCAAAGCATTATGGCAGCCATTGTATCCGGCTGATGAAAAGAATTTATGCAATTGGTCAATGCGCAGTTTGCTTGTTGTTGATGGCGATAGAAAAATTTTGTTAGATACAGGATCCGGAAACAAACAAGATGAAAAATTCTTCAAAAATTATTATTTGAATGGTAATGCAACCCTTGAGAAATCTATAGCTGACGCTGGTTACTCAACATCCGAAATTACAGATGTGATTTTATCACATCTACATTTTGATCATTGCGGAGGAGCATTAAAATATAATCAAGACAAAACAACGATACTTCCGACATTTGAAAATGCAAATTACTGGGTAAGCCGAAAACAGTGGGATTGGGCAATGAAACCCAATCGAAGAGAACGTGCATCATTTCTTAAAGAAAATATTCTTCCGCTTCAAGACAGCGGTCAATTGCGGTTTGTAGAAGAAAACACTGAACTGTTTCCAAATTTTTTTGTTACTCTGTATGATGGTCATACTGATGGCCAAATTGTTTCTTCTATCAAATATAAAGACAAAACACTTGTGTATGTAGCAGATTTCATCCCTTCA
>Ga0118677_10003171_pt1 | contig 31693 bp, 23 predicted proteins | sample AliMusrvi5mmetaG_FD_86154 | JGI IMG/M metagenome (GOLD analysis project Ga0118677, IMG submission 86154) | reverse complement strand
GGTGATGGTCATCGTGTTGTAGTCGGAGCCGGCATATTGGCCAACGTAGCTGTTGGATGTGCCGCCGACGTTGTTTTGCTGAACGTAGGCGCCATTGGAGATGGTCAGACTATTGCTGGAAGAGTACACGCCCACATAGTAATTGCCGCCGTTTCGGCCAGCTACATAGGTCGGGCTTCCCGAGCTTCCGGGAGTCGAGATGTTTACGGTGTTTTGGCCGTAGAGGGTGCCGCTGCCACTGGTCCCCTGGCCGATAATCAAGGAACCGGCAGTCACCTTGCCGCCGTCGAGCATCAGGGTGTTGTTGCCCGATGTCGCGGTGCCGACGTTCATTGGACCGCCGCTTCTGTTGTTGGTAAGATCGACATTGAGCAGCGTGCCGCTGGCTAGCTCCAGGGTTCCGCCGCCTTGAATGGTGACCGCTCCGCCGCCATTATCGTAGTTGGGGTTCGTCAAGTTATTCCCCGTGAGGGTCACTTTGCCGGGGCCGTTCACTGTCACGGGCGAGTCGGTGGCAGCGGTGATGTTGCCGTTAATCGTCAGCGAGTTCGTCGTGCTGGAGTTAGAGAGGGTGAGAGCGCCGCTGGCAACGTTGATACCTGCGTTGATGGTTTGATTGTTGGCAACGCTGGCGTTCATGGTGATGTTCCCGCCGGGATCCAACTGGATCGCCCCTTGGTTGCCGATAATGTAGGCCGGCGCGCCGGCATTGTTGAAGAGGATGCTATTTATCGCGACGCCAGCCGTGGTGTCGATGTTAGGGAATGAAGCCCCAGTGTTATCGAAGGTCGCCGTGTTGGTGGTGCCAGGCACGACAGCGAGAGGACCGACCCAGTTATTTGCATTAGACCACAAGACATTGCTGCCGGACGCCCCGTTCCACACGGCATTAGCCGCCATTGCCGAGCCGGCAGTGAGCAGCATTGCGGCTGCGACGAACAAAAAAAGAACAGAACACAATTTACCGAAACGCATCGAGCAATTCATGACAATCTCCCTTGATAAAATAGTGACATGGCACACGGATAAGTCGCGTGTGTACCGGTGTTCCGCGCCTCTGGTAACGCGATTTTCACGGGGTTCTTCTTGTTCTCGTCATACCTGCCTGAACCCTTTCAACGGCAGGCCGACGACTACGAACTTGATTGGCGAATGGCGAATCCACAAGCCAACACCTTTTGCATCAACAGCCCCCAACCGAAAGGTCGTCAGAGTCCGGGAAAAGCCAAGACGGAGAATCACCCAAAGTCCGAGAAGGAGAGCGTTCAAGAAATTGGCAAGCAGCTTCCCGGTCGAAGATCGAATCCGCTCATGCGGCTTCAGGACGGAGACGCGCTGCCTCGTATATTTCGGTCAGAAGATATCGGCTAACTGCCGCCGACACAGAACTCCCCCTAATTTATCTAGACTATTTGCACTTGTCAAGAGGAAGGGGGGTGCGAAAGTAATTGTTTTGCCATGCCAATGGGCCGAAAAGTGCAGGATTTCCTGAGTTTAGGAGGCATTTGCTTACCAATACGGGGTTATTTACCGTAACCTGCCGTAATGATGCAGTGCATACCCAAGACGGGGGTGAAGTTAGTGGCCCACCTTTGCCAATAAAATTATGCGAGAAATATGGAGTGCAATTCAGCGTTCACCGTAGTCGAAACGCCGGAAACTCACACAACAATAGAGCGGAATGCTTGTATTTCAGATGCCCGTACCATGCGAACGTCATAAAGACATTCGATGCGAACAGCAGCAAGATCGTCCAGTATGACATGGCATTCCTTTGCAAGCGGCGGAGAATTCGACCAGTTCGGAGCGGTAATGTCATTCGTGGCAGCGGTGACCGCTAGAATCATTGCGATGATTCTAGCAGCCTGCCGGCAATCCTGCGAATTACCCCGATTTATTAGCCGTGTGGTGCGTGGGCTGCGTATTGTGTAATGGTGGGATGGGGGAGGAGTTGGTCCGTGGCGAAAAGCCCTCCATACGAACGAAATTAAGGAATTCACTCGTCTCACCCCATTACAATGTGTCCGGTGCCACGAAGCCTACCCTGGGAACTCGTGCCCACTCATTCCCTACGCCAACGGCGTTATGTCCTTTAGCCCAGGGTTGCCGCGCAGCGGCTACCCTGGGAAACGGTATCCACAAAACCTTCTACGCCAACGGCGTTGTGTCCCTAAATAGGGAACTAATTACGTCCGAGGGACACAACCCCGTTGGGGTAGGGCCTCGTTTATTCCTGTTCCCAGGGTAGCCGCTGCGCGGCTACCCTGGGCTAGGGGACAGAATCCCTTTGGGATACGGAGATCCCAATTAAATAATGATACCAAAATCCTTAATTTCGTTCGTATGGGGCCGTGGCGAAAAGCCCTCACCCCCTGCCCCTCTCCCGGAAGGGGAGATGGGAGTTGCAGGGACGCAGCGGGACGGAAATGAGACGGAAGTGGTCCGGAATGTGCGAAATGGTACAGATAATAGGCCGCCCTAAACAAGTGGTATTAGTATGTCTAAAGGAGTTATCTCTTCGTTATTCTCCCTGTTTTCGTGGGCACCATTAACTCGTGCGAACTATACTAGACACACCAGTGGTGGCAAAAATGGCTAAAAAACTCAAAATATCGACATCGTCTGGCACGCCCATGGTGGCACAAAAATCGCCTTTTCCACTCTTTCTGGTGGCAAGGGTGTCCAAGGTTGGAAAACGAACGATTACTCGTGGCACGGGGTTAAGGCAAAAATGCGGTAGGGTATCGCCGATTATGGGTATATGGTGCTCGGGCGGAACTGCGAGCGATTTTGCTGTCCTCCCGATCTTGCCAGCAAGGCTGTAAAAGTTTTATACTTATCCACTTACGTCCGGCGATCGGATCTAGCGTCCTTTGTATCGACGGCTCGCACGGACATCCTCTCATGGGGAACTTGGGAACATGCTTAAAGTCAATTTGCCCGACGGCAAAGTTCTGGAATATACGCGCCGCATCCGCCCCATCGATATTGCCGCGGAAATTGGCCCACGCTTGGCCAAGGCCACCATGGCTGCGGAGGTCGATGGCCAAATCGTCGGTGCCAATACCTTCCTGCCCGAAGAAGGTCAGGTCGCCCTGCGGTTGATTACGAGTCGCGATCCCGAGGCCCTGAATGTGATGCGGCACTCCTGTGCCCACGTCATGGCCCGGGCGGTGATGCGGCTGTACGATGGCATTCAACTGGCTTTTGGTCCCACGGTGGAGAACGGCTTCTACTACGATTTTCAGACGGAGCGGCGGCTTTCCGAGGAGGATTTTCCCCAGATCGAGGCCGAAATGGCCAAGATTGTCAAGGAAAACGAACCTTTTGATCGGGTCGAAATGGACCGCGACGAGGCCGTGCAATTCTGCAAGGATCTGGGCCAGGGTCTGAAGGTTGAGCATATCGAAGCCGGTCTGGCCGACCATGCCCAAGTCTCGTTCTATCGGCAGGGTGAGTTCATCGATCTCTGCCGCGGGCCTCACGTACCCGGTGCCGGGGCGATTGGGGCCTTCAAGCTCTTGAGCGTGGCTGGGGCATATTGGAAAGGCGACGCCCAGCGGCAGCAGTTGCAGCGGCTCTACGGCACCGCCTGGTTCAGCAAGCCGGATATGGAGGAGTATCTGAAGAAGGTCGAAGAGGCCAAACGCCGCGACCATCGTCTGTTGGGCAAGCAACTCGAACTATTTACCATCGATCCCATGGTCGGTTCGGGGCTGATCCTGTGGCTGCCCAAGGGGGCCACGATTCGCCGGCAGTTGGAGAACTTTCTCTATGGAAAACTGCTGGAGATCGGTTACCAGCCGGTCTATACGCCGCATATCGGGCGCATCGAATTGTACCAGACCTCGGGTCACTTCCCCTATTACGCCGACAGTCAGTTTCCGCCGCTTTATTCACATCCCATGGGTGGTGTGGTGCAGGAACTGTTGCAGCTTTGGGCCAAAGGTGAAATCGACGACGACGGTCTGGCCGCCCGACTGGAGCGCTACATGCACTCCGAGGTGCCAGCCCGCATTCGGCCGCATGTGCCAAATTACGAGAAACTGCCATCGTCCAAGGAAAAGATCGCGGCCATCGAGTCCTGGCTGGAGAAGCAAGAACGCTTCTTGCTCAAGCCGATGAACTGTCCGCATCACATCAAGATTTTCCAAAGCAAGCCGCGCAGCTATCGCGAGTTGCCGCTGCGACTGGCCGAGTTCGGCACGGTCTATCGTTTTGAGCAGTCGGGCGAGCTGAACGGCATGACCCGGGTGCGCGGTTTTACGCAGGACGACGCCCACATCTTCTGCACGGAGGAGCAGGTGGCCGGCGAGTTCCGGGGCTGTATCGAGATGACCCAGTATGTGCTGGAAACGCTCGGCCTGACCGATTATCGCGTACGGCTCGGTTTTCGCGATCCGGACAGCGACAAATATGTGGGAGCGGCCGAGAATTGGCAGCGTGCTGAAGCGGCCCTGGAAGCAGTCTGCCGGGAGATGGATCTGCCGAATCTCACCATCGAACGGGGGGAAGCCGCATTTTATGGTCCCAAGGCTGACTTCGTTGTGGCCGACTGCATCGGCCGCGAGTGGCAGCTTGGAACCGTGCAGTTGGACTACAATCTGCCAAGCCCACAACGGTTCGGCCTGGAATACATCGGCGCCGACAATCGCCCCCACCAACCGGTAATGATTCACCGCGCACCGTTCGGATCGTTCGAGCGATTTGTCGGCATGTTAATCGAGCATTTTGCCGGAGCCTTCCCCTTATGGTTGGCGCCCGAGCAAGCCCGAGTGATGGTCGTAAGCCAAAAAGTCGAGGAGTACGGCCGACAGGTCGAGACCCGACTTCGGCAGGCCGGTTTCCGCGTTTCCGGTGATTATCGGGCGGAAAAGATCGGTTCAAAGATCCGCGACGCCCAATTGGAACTGATTCCCTACATGTTCGTTCTCGGCGGACGAGAGGCCGAAACCGGCCAGGTGGCTCTGCGCGACCGGTTGGAGGGGGACTTGGGCACCATGACGCTCGATGCGGCCATCGCCCGGCTTCAAGCCGAGGTCGAGGCGCGCACCATCAGGCAGGTTGTCAAGGCTTCGGCAGGTCTCGTCGGGCGGCAGGAGGGAAACGAATACTAAAGTAGCTCGGGCGTCTCGCCTCGGCCGGAAGGTTTTGCATGGCTTCTTGAAAGATTCTTGGTAAATTTTGCCGAAAAGGAGATTAGTGTGGCCCTCTGCCGTTGACGCGGCGATTGGGCTGCTTCATACTCTAGGATGAATTTGGGTCCGTTTCAGGAACGGAGATGTCGCGCGGCCCACTAGGCTGAGTGCCCAGTTTCTGAAATTACGTCTTATTGACCGCGGATGCTGGCCCATCCGCACGCATCTATTCCTAAGAAATTGCAGGAGAAACTTGGCTACCGAACCAAAGAAGCAGACGCAACGTATCAACGAACAGATTCGCGTTACTCCCGTACGTGTGATTAACGACGACGGGGAGCAACTGGGGATCATGTCCACCGATGAGGCGATCAAAACCGCCCGGAAGAACAACCTTGATCTTGTGGAGGTTGCCCCCACAGAAAGACCGCCGGTTTGCCGAATCATGGATTTTGGCAAATTCAAGTATCAGCAGAAGAAGCGGCAGCATAAGGGCCACGCGCATCAGATCAAGATCAAGGAGATCCGGGTGCGGCCGAAGACGGGCGAACACGATATTGAAGTCAAGGTCAGCCGCGCCCGTGAATTCCTCCAGCACAAGGACAAAGTCGTTGTCACGGTGACTTTTCGCGGCCGCGAGTTGGCGCATATCAGCGAAGGCCGCCGGGTACTCGACCAGATCGTGCAGAAGTTAGAAGACGTCGGCAAAGTTGAGGCTCCGCCCTCGCATTCCGGCAAGCGGATGATTTGCACCTTGGCCCCCAAGTAAGGCGTGGTTCCCAAGTAAGGCGTGGATCTTCCGTGCCTTTTGGATTTTTGCTTGCGTGTGCGAAAAAATTACCGTAGAATACGGACTGGGAATGCTGGCGATGGTTGTGGCCGGTATCCGTGTCTGCCTCTTTCATAATCCTTCGTAATTGGAGCCCCTGCCATGAAGAAGTTTCTCCTGTCCACCGTCGCTCTCTCTGTTTTCATTTTCGTTATTTCGTTGCTTGCGCCATCGGGATCGGATGCCGGCGTCGGTGTCGGCAAGGGCGGCTCAAAGAAGAATGTCGTTGAGACCTATATGGTCATCAAGGTAACCGACGATAACAAGGCCGAAAACAAGGTCGAGTACAAGGCCATCTCCAAATCGCAATTTAAGGATGAGCAGAAACGGGCCATGGAAGACTACAAACTCAAGATGAAGGAATGGCACGACCTGAAGAAAACCGATCCCACTGCTCCCGCACCTACGCGGATCAGGATTGATAAGATCCAGAGCGACTATGAGACCATGAAGATTGCGCAGGAATACGTCGAGAAATTGAGGAAGAAAGAAGAATCCAACAAGGACGACCCCAAGCCCGAGGACAATCGACGATAGGGTGGAGTTGAGTGTAGGAAGCTCCGCTCTATCTCTGCGGTTTAAAAACCATCGTGGCGAGCGGTGGCAGGGTGATGACGACGGACGCTGGTCGGCCGTGACAATCCATTGGTTCGGCCTTCACGCCGGGGCCGTTGCCCACATCGCTGCCGCCGTAGAATGTCGAGTCGCTGTTGTAGATCTCCTGGAACCAGACCGCCTCGGGCACGCCCAAGCGATGGTTTGGCCGCACGACGGGCGTGAAGTTATTGCAGACGATCAGGTAATCGCTCGGATCCTTGCCGCGGCGGAGGAAGCTCAGCGTGCTGTCTTCGTGGTTGTGGCAATCGATCCACTCAAAGCCACGATAGTCGAAATCGATTTCGTGCAGGGCCTTCTCGCGACACAAGAGGCGGTTCAGATCGGCAACGCACTTCTGCAAGCCCTGGTGCGAGGACCACTGCAAAAGGTCCCATTGCAGGCTGGCGTCAAAGTTCCACTCGCTCCACTGGCCAAACTCGCAGCCCATGAACAGGAGTTTCTTACCCGGATGCGTCCACATGTAGCTGTAGAGCAGCCGCAGGTTGGCGAACTTTTGCCACAGATCGCCCGGTGCCTGATCCAACAGCGAACCCTTGCCGTGAACCACTTCGTCGTGCGAGAGCGGCAGGACAAAATTCTCGTGGAAGGCGTAGATCAGGCTGAAGGTCAGTTCGTCGTGGTGATACTTGCGGTGGATCGGTTCGTGTCGGAAGTAACGAATCGTGTCGTTCATCCAGCCCATGTTCCACTTGAAGTCGAAGCCCAGGCCGCCGAGGTATGTGGGCCGCGAGACGCCCGGCCAAGCGGTTGATTCCTCCGCGATCGTGAGGATGCCTGGGAATTGCAGGTGTGTCTGCTCGTTCAGCTCTTTAAGAAAAGTGATCGCTTGCAGGTTTTCGCGGCCACCAAATTCGTTGGGCAGCCAGTCGCCCGGCTTGCGGCTGTAATCGAGATAGAGCATCGAGGCCACTGCGTCCACTCGCAGGCCGTCGATGTGGTATTTATCGAGCCAGAACAAAGCGTTGGAGATAAGAAAGTTGCAGACTTCGTGGCGGCCGTAGTTGAAGATCAACGTACCCCAATCGCGATGCTCGCCACGGCGGGGATCGGCATGCTCGTACAAGGCCGTGCCGTCGAACTGCCGCAGTCCGTGACCGTCACGAGGGAAGTGTGCGGGAACCCAATCAAGAATTACGCCGATATCATTCTGGTGGCAGAGATCGATGAAATACATCAGGTCGTGCGGAGTGCCATAGCGGCTTGTGGCCGCGTAGTAGCCCACGATCTGATAGCCCCAACTGGCCGTGAGTGGATGTTCGCTTACCGGCAACAGCTCGATATGCGTGTAGCTCATCTCCTTGCAGTAATCGACAAGCTGGTGGGCCAGCTCGCGATAGGTCAGCCAGCGCAATGGATCATCGCCCGGCCGCTTCCAACTGCCGAGATGGACTTCATAGCACGAGACCGGCCGCTCGTGCCAGTTGTTCTCGCGGCGTTTAGTGACCCAGTCGGTATCGTGCCAATGGTAGCGATCGAGATCGACGACCTTCGAGGCCGTGCGCGGCGGTACTTCGGCGGCAAAGCCGTAGGGATCGGACTTCTCGAAAACCTCATCGTGGTGCCGGATCTGGTACTTGTAAAGCGTGCCTTCGCTGAGACCAGGGATGAACAGTTCCCAGAAGCCGCTGGGGATATGCTTTCGCAGCAGGTGCCGGCGGCTGTCCCAGTGATTAAAGTCGCCGACAATGCTCACGCCCGTGGCATTGGGCGCCCAGACGGCAAAATTGACACCCTCGACACCGTCGATCGAGCGCAAGTGGGCACCCAGGCGGTTATAGCTCTGCCAGTGCCGCCCTTCGTTGAGCAGGTACATGTCGTACTCGGTCAACAGGTGAGGAAATGCGTAAGGATCGTGGATCGTGGTTTTCATTCGGTGGATGCTTTCCAATGCAACGCTCGTACGCTCAGATTCTTCCTTGTGAACTTGGCTGCGTATTTTAGCCAATCGAAAATCCTTTTGTGAAGCCCCCAGGCCACTTTCGTATTCCAATGCGGTTTATTAACACCCTCTTGAGAATGATTTGCCCGATCAAAACGATGCCTCCGGCACTCTACATCGTGGAACCGCAGTGCCCGATCGAGTCGTTGCCACAAATCCGAGTTTTTCACCGGCACCATTTGCCCGAAGAATTCCCACCGCCAACCGTTGGTTCGCCATTCCGGCAGACCATAGCGGACCCCATTCCAGATGTAATCGCTGGATTCGACCAGCGTCACTCGAGACGGCTGGTCAAGCGATTCCAACGCTCGGACGACTGTCAGCAGGTCAAGTCGTTCGCCGCAGAGGTCAGGCTCGGCATCCTTGGCTTCAAACCGCTGCGTCCCATCTTTGGTCCGCAGCACAAACTGCCACTGGCCGCTGCCTTGGGCACGGTCGATGTGGGAATTCAATAGGAAGTGGGGGGGGGTTGTGGAGTCCATCGCTGTCTGAGCTATATCGGGGTGGGAGGGTTCCAGATTCCTGTAAATTTGCGGCGTATGACACAAACAGAAAATGTATTTCGTTGCCGTTAAGTGGGCGGACTGGGTAAAGCCTCACGTCCGGAACTTCGTTCCGGCTGCCCCTACGATCCAAGGCTTAGACGCCAAACCAGCCATCCTAAAAGTCTTCCCTAACAACCGAGATTTGCAAATCAATTCATCTTGTCAGCGGTTGCTTGAGCAATGAAATATGGCGGCAGGCAAGTGATGCAACGATAGTAACGGTCTGCGCGAAGGACCGAGGCAAACAAAAGAGAGGGCCGAGCTGGCGTCCGATTCGACAGACATCCTTGCCCGTTGTACTTGCCCGAGAATGGTTCCGGTCGTGGCCTCCATGCCCACCGATACCAAGAAACTCGGCCCTCTCCCTAAAAAGAAGATCTCGCGGACGTTAGGCCACAAGCGGCATCGACTGGCAGTGGGCCATTGCGCCGACCACAAACTCCTCAAAGATCCTCAGATCGAGCGCCGAGGCCGAACCACTTTCCGGATGGAACTGGGTACCCATGGCGAACCAGTCTTCCATCGTGCTTTCGATCGCCTCAATGACTCCGTCGGGGCAGCGAGCAGTGACCATGAAGCCAGCCGCTACTTCGTCGATGGCCATGTGGTGCATGCTATTGACTCGAATTTCGCCCTCGCCAAAGACGCGCTCCATGATTGTGCCCATTTCCACAACTAGGGCGTGGCGATGATTGGGATCGCTGGCGTCAAGGTGCGGTAGGGCCTTGGGTAGATCCTCGGGAATATGCAAGAACAGATTGCCACCCTGAGAGATATTCAGAAGCTGCATTCCGCAGCCAATGCCGAAGATCGGCATGTGTCGTTCGGCGATCATCCGCATCAACATGCGATCGAATTCCTCGCGACGACGATCCAAGAGACGGACTGCGGGGTGAAGCATGAAACCGTCGTTGCGCGGATCAAGATCGGCACCGCCGCAGAACACGACACCGTCTAATGCGTCGAGCACGCGGCTCAAATCCTCTTCGTCCCTCAAGGGCGGAATAATCACAGGCACGGCACCCACCTTCGTGAGGGAATCGAAATAACCCGCACTGAGAAAAGAGAAGGCGGGGGTGTCTTTGCGGGCCGAGCGATAGTCAGCAGTCACACCAATCAGCGATTTATAAGCCATCAAAATCTCCTCTGACACTTCCTGTGTCGGTAAGCAGGATAACCCACGGCATGGAGAGGAAGTCGTTGATAGCTTGGCCCGCGACCGGGCACAGGAAGAAAGGCGCCCCCACAAAGATGGGGAGCGGCAGAAATCCCTCTACGAAAGCAAAGAGATCCAGGTCGTCAGTCCCTGACGACCCTAGCGCGAACCTTTTCCCGCTGGCGGCACGCCGACGTGATGTCAACGCGTCGCCAAAGCGACATCCTCATGTCACCTGGATTGGGCTGATACTCCTGGAACTATACGCGCCTTTCGTGTAGGAATGCAAGTCTCCCGGAGTGTAGGGACTCTTCCCATGAATTACAAGCAGTTCCTACATCTTGATGCCGACGGGTTTGGGAGCCACAATATATGGTATTGGTGGCATTGATAGCATTGTGGAGACCCACAAAAGGCAATGCCTCGCTTTCATGCATTTGGAAGGTAAATCCTTGCACATTTTGAGACTCGTTTCTTGTCTTGCAATTGGCGTGCTCCTGTTGGCCGTTCCCGAGGGTTCCGCCAAGGAACCGGCAAAGTACAAACTTGGAGTCATTATCCGTTTTCAAGGAGAGATTCTTCCCGGGCTGGAAACCTATCTCTACCGCAAACTGGACGTTGCCAAGCAACAGGGCGCCGATCTGGTAATCCTTGAAATTGATAGCCCTGGAGGGCGGCTGAAGGAGAGCCTGGAGATTGCCGAGTACCTGCAAAAAATGGACTGGGCGCACAGCGTGGCATACATTCCCCGCGAGGCGATTAGCGGGGCGGCGATTGCCTCGCTGGGTTGCGACGAGATCCTCATGGCCCCGCACGCGCGAATTGGCGACGCTGGCCCGATCATTCTGGGCGAGGATTCGCTCTTCCGGTTGGCTCCCGAGAAGATGGTCAGCTATCTCACCGATGCCCTGCGCGGCCTAGCCCAAGCCAAAGGACGTCCACCGGCGCTAGCCGAGGCCATGGCCGACAAGGATCTCAAAGTTCACCATGTTCGTGATCTGAAGACGGGCCAAGAGAGCTATATTTCCGAACGCGACCTCAAGGGAAATCCAGGCAAGTGGAAGGATCTGGAAACGGTTCCTGCCTCGGGCGAAGGCCGATTCCTGGCTTTGACAGGTCAAGAAGCAGCCGAGTTGGGTCTGGCCGACGCGCTCATCGACAACCGCAACGAACTGGCCAAGCGATACGGGTTGAACGAATTGCACGTCATCGAGCCTACCGGCGTCGATATCGCCGTGGAGTTTCTCAACGGGTGGCTGATCACCGGCCTGCTCTTGATCGTCGGCCTGAGTGCCCTGTACATGGAAGCCATGTCTCCAGGCCATGGTATCGGCGGATTGGTCGCCGGGGCATGTTTCCTACTTTTGTTCTGGAGCCACTTCCTCGGCGGCACGGCCGACTGGCTCGAGGTCCTGCTCTTCATCTTGGGCGTGGCCTGCATCGCGGTCGAGATATTCCTCCTGCCGGGAACGATCGTGCCAGGGCTTGTCGGTGCGGCCCTGATCCTTCTGAGCCTGGTGATGGCCAGCCAGGGATTCCTGATTCCGGAAACAACTCGTGAACTGCACACCTTGGCCAACACGATGGCGATGATCGTGATTTCATGCAGCGTCTTCGTCGTTACAGCGGTGTTGCTCACGCGGCGGATGGATTCGCTGCCCCTGCTGAACCGGCTGATGCTGGCTCCGCCCGCGGTAGAATCGGCAACAGAGAAACCTTCCTCCATGGCAGGCAATCCAGAATCTGTGGTCGGAGACCTGGGCTTTGCTCTCACACCGTTGCGACCCGGGGGCAAAGGCCGCTTCGGCGAGCGAACGATTGACGTGCTTGCCTGCGGCGATTTCCTCGATCGCGGCACGCCGATACGCGTGGTTCGCGTGACCGGCAATCAGGTGCTGGTCGAGGCAGTCGAGGAGCGGTAAGGATCGGCAAATCAATAACTGTCGCAAGTGAATTGTTCTACCCCGCCTAGCTTGTCCAGAGAGTAGGGTGGCGACAAAGTCACGATGCATCAATAGACGACGGTCACCAGTGTCCAGCCCGATGAAAGGACGCGGGAGAACAGGAAAGTTGCTGTCTGGCCGGTAGAGAAGTCAATGGCACGGGCCGTTCCGGTCGGAGTATCCATCCACTGTCTGGCTAGGCTCTGGAAAGTGGCGTCCGTGGAGATTCGCGTCATATCCGAGTCCAGCCCGGGAAACTCATAGCGGTCGACGGGGTGGGCCAGAATCCGATGGCCTGCGGTTACGACGAAGCAATAACTCCGTGGTCCCAGTTCTAGGCGGTCGATGCTGTTACGTAGATCGCGGAAGTAGTCGATCGCCAGATCAGCGGTCACGACGCCGACAAATTGGCCGTTGCGGCGGATGGGAGCGGAGTAGGTGACCATGGGTGTGCAGTCGCCACCTTCCCCGATATAGGGTTCGCTCCAACGGCCATGCGGGGCGTCCTTCGCCTCGCGATACCACGACCAATCGCGATAGATTGGCCGGTAGGACGTCGGCAAGAGTTGCTTAACAACCATTCCTCCGGAACGACGGAAGACGTAGTAGGCGAAGTCCTCCCGATCCTTTCGCCACTGGTGCGGCTCGAAGGCCACGCACAGGCCGAAAATTAGCGGACTTTTGCGGAGCATGTCTTTCAACGCACGATCGAGGTGCTTTTCGTCCCAGTCACGGCGGTTCTCCAGGAGCGTTGCCATCGTCAGCGGCACGACCGACAATTCCCGCAGATCGCCATCGAGTCGGTCAGCCACTTCGAGCGTCAACGTATGGTGCAGTTTCATTTGTGTCGTTAGCACCTGTTGGCTCGCGATGTCGGCCCGCTGGAGTTCCACGGCAAGGCGACGGTTGTACGCCAGGACGAGAAAGAGTACCACGACCACCGCCATCACAGCTACCGCGATCAGGGCCGCACTGCTGGGATGCGTGCGGCACCATCGCCAACCGTGCTCCACGGAACCCACTGGCCGGGCGCGAATCGGTGCGCCCGTAAGAAATCGACCCAAATCCTCCGCCAGCGCCAAAGTACTGACATAACGACGAGCGGGGGTCTTTTCCAGGCATTTTAGACAGATCGTCTCCAGATCACGAGGCGTTTTGGGCTGCCATTGTCGGGGCGGAACCGGCTGCTGCCTCACGACAAGTTGCATGGTATCGAGTGGATTGTCGGCCAGAAAGGCTGGACGCCCGGTAAGGGTCTCGTAGAGCACTGTCCCCAAGGCATAAACATCGACCGCCGGACCTTGCGTCTCTGGCACGCCAAGCACTTGCTCGGGTGCCATGTAGCTTGGCGTACCTGCGATCTGGTTGGTCTGCGTACAATCGGCCGTGTGTTCAAAATGCCTAGCCAGGCCGAAATCACAAATCTTTGGCGTGCCATCGGTCGCCAAGAGAATATTATTGGGCTTCAGATCGCGATGGATGATTCCTTGCTCATGTGCCGCATGCACCGCGCGGGCTAGCATCGCTACAAGTTCGGCCGCCTTGTGGGGCGACATGGGTTTCCCAGCAAGGCTTACCGAAAGGCTTTGCCCCTCCACATACTCCATAATGAGAAAAGGGTGCTCGCCCTGCTGGCTGATTTCGTGAATCTGAACGATGTTCGGGTGCTGCAAGAGCGCCATGGCCTTGGCCTCCCGCATGAACCGCCTCCGCTCTTCTTCCAGGATCGGACCGTGAGACAAGATGGCCTTGATGGCCACGATTCGCCCCAAGGCTATTTGCCGGGCCTTGAGCACGACGCCCATTCCGCCCCGGCCCAATTCCTCCAGGATCTCATATCCGGGGACGGACGGCCAGTTCTCCAATTCAACACATCCAGGATGGCGTGGCGGTTCACCACGTGGAGAGGTGAGATCGAGGTCCAGATCGGGAAGAGGCACGATAGAAGTCGCCGGGGTCTCGACATGCAAGACAGCGTCCATGCCAGACAACGCCTGAAGATGTCTGCGAAGTTCTTCCAGCAGTTCAGGAGAGTCACGGCAGAGTTCTTCGGGCGCAACAGCCTGTCCGGCCTCCCGGCACTCTTCCCACTCAATGACGAGATCGAGTAACTGGCTTTCGTGGCTCATCATGGCACCGGCAAGAGTTGTGCATTGAGAGCCTCGGGCATCCCTTCGCCACAATTCGGCAGCGTTCCACCGAGGATTTTATGAAGTTCCAGTCGCGCCGACGCCCAACGGCGTTTGATCGTGCGATCGGAGACTCCCAGTAACTTGGCGGCCTCGGCCTGCGATAATTCTTGATACCATAGCAAGTCAAAGACCGCGCGCTGCTCCTCGGGCAGGCGTTCTACCTGGGCATGGAACTCAGCCCAGGCAGCGAGGTTCGCTGGCTCCTCGTCAACTCCACAGGGTTCCCAGGCCATCGAGTCGCCGGCCTCAGCGTCAGAGTGTGGTTTCCATGCGGCCGTGGCGTGATTGGTGCCCATGCCGCGCGGGCCGTAGTAGTGCTTGGCCAGATCGTGAAGTTCGCGGCGGATATGAAGGGCCGCCAGGCGGAAGAAGTCAACCACCCGCGCCGGCTTCGTATCGGATAGCGAACGGTATAAGCGTACCAAGGCGTTCTGCATCACGTCGCCTGTCTCTTCCCAGCGGTGAACGCGCTGCCAACTGTGAAGCATCTTGCGTGTCAGTCGCTCCAACCTGCCGCAAGCAGACTGAATCAGTTCCTGCCGGGCCGATTCGTCGCCCGCTTGAAGCCGGTCCAGGTAACCTTGGATCACCATCGTTGAACTTGCTGACATAGTCATGAAAGCATCGATTCCGAGCTTGAAGGGCATATCGACCTACCTGAAGAAGCATACGTCACAAATGCACTGGAGCATCAACATCGATCGGCCTGCGACGACATTTGTATGGGTTATAGCAGCAACACGAACCTCCACCTGGCAGGCCGATGGCATCCAAGTCGAAATGGTGGACGATCCCCGACAAGCCAAAACGATTCTTCCGATCGCGTTGGCCCTTCTAAGACTCCGCTCTCGCTAGGCAAAGTGGAGGCGGTCGTTTGACCGCCCGATGGTAACCGCAAGAGTGAAAAGGAACAACCATGGCTCTTACGCTCACGCAACCCGGCATGGCATCCGGCTTCTTTTCAAGACAGGACATTACGGTTCATCGGATCACCCGGGCACTCCTCCGGGTACGACGAGTCCGGGTTGCCTCGGACAAGCACGCCGATTGTGCCAATGATCCTTGCGACCAATGTTACGCAACGGTTGCCGAGATGGTCCGTCGCGGGTTGGCCGCTGAACGGTTTCAGATGGTGCTCCCGGCATTTCCCTGCAAATCGCCTAATCCGACATTGACGCTTGCGGACGCGACGGGTGGCAGGCCGGATTGGGCGGAAATGATCGCCCTGAACTTCTTGGCGGAACTGGTCGAGGAAGTGCGAATCGTTCGGGCCGACGCCCGGATCGTGCTGGCCCTGGACGGTCGGCTATTCGAAGATTTGTGTGGACGCCTGTGGCCCACCTTCGGCCCACGGAACGTCGATGCCTACGTTGCAGGGCTGAAACAAGAGATTGACCTGCGCGGTTGGGGCGACCTCTTCCACGTCTGCTCTCTGGACGACTACTACATCGGTTCCTTGGAGCAAAAGCGTCAGCAGGTCATCAACCAATGGGCGGTCCACCCCACGGAGGAGCATCTGTACCAGACCTTGTTGACCAGCCCGGAGCAGTTGGCCGACTACGTGGGGATCAAGAAGTTCCTGGAGGAGGACGGGGCAATGTCCCCCGTTTATCCCAGCCTGACCAATTCGCGAAAGCGGCAAGAGTGCAAGGTGTTCGCTCTGGGTGTTCTGCATCGCTCGGCTGCTTGGAGTCGGTTGATCGCCGAAGAATTTCCTGGTGCCGTGCGGCTTTCAATCCATCAGTGGTGGCCGCACAACGTTTCCAAGGTTGGCATCTATCTCAGCCCGAGCCTCAATAATCTGGTGTCACCCTGGCGTGGCGTTGGGATGTATGACCGCACGGACAGAACTTGGCAAATCGTCAAACGGCAGGAAGCGGAAGCCGCCGGTGCTACGTTGGTCTGGCAGGACGGCATGCCGTTTTACCGCCGATAAACAAGAATTGGGAAACGTAAGATGATGGACAACATTTCGACTCGATCGCGACAAGGTTTGGCCTATGGCATTGCCGCCTACGGCCTGTGGGGGCTGGTTCCGCTTTACTTCAAGACCGTGGAGCACGTCTCACCTCTGGAAGTCCTGGCCCACAGGGCTGTCTGGTCCTGCCTCGTGCTGATGACCATGGTCATCCTTGACGGCCAATGGAATCAACTCTGCCTGGTGCTGCGAAATCGCCAAGCCCTGGTTATGCTGACCATGAGCGCGCTGCTGATCGCCGTGAACTGGCTGGTGGTCATCTACGCCGTGACGACCGGGCAGGTGCTTCAGGCCAGCTTGGGCTACTACTTGGCGCCCCTGGTCAACGCACCCTTGGGAATCCTCATCCTCGGCGAACGGCTGGGACGTTGGCAAACGGCGGGCATTTTCCTGGCCGCGGCGGGTATCGCGATTCCGATGCTCTCGTGCGGCACCTTTCCATGGATTGCCCTAGTGCTGGCCGTTTCTTTTTCCCTTTACGGACTCCTGCGCAAAACAATTCCAGTTGGCGGATTGGTCGGACTGACCTTCGAGACGATCCTGTTGATGCCCGGGGCGGTGTTGTTCCTGTTTCTGGCCGGCCGGATTAGTCCCGTTGCGGATAGGTCCACCTTCGGCCTTCTTGCAATCAGCGGGCTGGTGACTTCGGTTCCGCTGCTGCTGTTTGCCGGCGCGGCGCGCCGGCTCCGGCTGTCGACGCTGGGTTTTGTTCAGTACCTGTCTCCCAGCGCAAGTTTCCTGCTGGCGGTATTTGCCTTTGGGGAGCCTGTTGGTTTGACACAACTCGCGACGTTCGCCTGCATCTGGGCGGCGGTAGCCGTGTATGCCACGGATTCTATTCGAGTCGTAGTCCGCACCCGTCCAACCCGCACCGCGCAAACTCATCCCAACCTACGCTTGCCATGATTCTCTTCCGGCCGATTATGCGGAAAAGGACATTGCTTCATACTTCTGCACGATGCGATCCGCAGCACTCAAACCACCGGGGAGGAGGGTTCGCTGGTCGTGAATGACCCCACCCTACTTTATCCCGCAGGCTTTCTGTGCCCGCAGAAGCACTTCGGCCGCTTTCTTGCGAGCGGTCGCAGCCCCATCGCCGAGAATCTCACGAACCCGCGCGGGATGGGCGACCAGTTCCGCGCGGCGCTGCCGGGCCGCGGCGAAGAACTCGACGGCCAGATCGGCCAGGGCTTTTTTCACGTCGCCGTATCCGAAGCCGCCTCGGCGATAGGTGGCCGCGAGCGTCTCTCGCTCCTCAGCAGACGCAAAGAGTGAGTAGAGTTCAAACAAGTGGTCGCCTTCGGGCGGCTTCGGCTGTTCCGGAAGCCGTGAGTCGGTGACGATCCGCATAATCTGCTTGCGCAGAACCTTCGGATCCTCGAAAACCCCCAGTGTGTTGCCGTAACTCTTCGACATTTTCTGGCCGTCGATGCCGGGAACTCGGGCGGAACTGTCGAGAATCTTTTCCTTTGGCAGCACGAAGGTCTCGCCGAACTCGTGATTAAAACTGCCGGCCAGGTCGCGAGCCACCTCGATATGCTGGACCTGGTCCTCGCCGACGGGCACGATGTCGGAATCATAGATCAAAATATCGGCTGCCATGAGCACTGGATAAGTGAACAGCCCTGCGTCGGCGCGGAGTCCGCGGGCCTTCTTGTCCTTATAGGAAACGCATCGTTCCAGCAGGCCCATGGGAGTGCCGCTGAGAAGGATCCAGCAGAGTTGGGTGACCTCGGGCACATCCGATTGCAGGAACAGCGAGGCCCGATTTGGATCAAGCCCCAGGGCCAACAAATCGAGTGCCGCATCGAGCGTGTAGCTTCGCAACTCCACGGGATTGCGGACCGTAGTCAATGCGTGCAGGTCAGCAATGAAGTAAAAGGCCGTTTCGGGCTTGTCCTGTAGGTCAATGTACTGGCGGATCGCGCCGAAGTAGTTGCCCCAATGAAAACGTCCCGTCGGTTGAATGCCTGAAAGAACACGTGGCATGGTCAGGTAGGAGTTAGGAGTCAGGGAGTTAGTAAAATTTGAATCTAGGATGCTGGCGTCACTCGACAAGGAGCGTGCCCACGACCTGGCTCACGGTTGAGGCACCGAGTTCTCGCAGCGCAGCCGGCAGGGCATCGAGCACCTGGATTGAGGCCGTGGGGTTATAAAAGTTCGCGGTGCCAATTTGAACGGCCATGGCCCCTGTAACGAGGAAATCCATGACGTCGTCGATTGTGGCGATGCCACCGATGCCAACGATCGGTATTCGTACTGACTGAGCTGCCTGGAAGACCGCTCGCAAAGCGATCGGCTTGATGGCAGGGCCGCTCAGACCACCCATCATCCGACCCAATTGCGAACGCCGCCGCCGCCAGTTGATTGCCATGCCCAGGCAGGTATTGATCAAGGCGATGGCGTCGCAGCCCCCGGCCTCTGCTGCGCGGGCAAGTCGGGCGATATCCGTCACGTTGGGAGTGAGCTTGGTGATTACCGGCACACTGCATGCTCTGCGGACGCCGGCCACTACGGCCTCGCACATCGCCGGATCGGTGCCAAAATCGACGCCGCCGCTGACGTTAGGACATGAGATATTCAGTTCCAGGGCATCAATGCCGGGCAAACCATTGAGCCGTGATGCCATGCCGACGAACTCCTGCTGGCTCTTGCCCGCGATGCTGACAATGATTTTCGTTCCCAGCCCAGCCAGATACGGCAGCGAATTGGTAATGAATGACTCAAGGCCATCATTATCCAGGCCGATTGAATTGAGCATGCCGCCGCTGGTTTCGTAGGTCCGCGGCGGCGGATTGCCGGGACGAGGATTCTGCGTGATGGTTTTCGGTAGAACGCCGCCTAAGCGGCCAAGATCCACAAGGCCGGCCATCTCGCGTGCATAACCAAAGGTTCCCGAGGCCACCAGGATCGGGCTGGCCAAACGCAACCGCCCTAGATCTACGGTAAGATCCACATCGACAAGATTCACGAATGTTGGCTTTCGGCAAGACATAGCGGCATGGGGCTGCCGCGCAACCCAAAAGCACCAGTCTAGCGCATCAACCGCGGAGTGTCAATTTGCCCGCGAAGCGGCGTTTAGATCAAACCGCCGTGGGTACGGAATGGTGTCATATGGTCCGGCTGATCGAGCATCCAGAACCGCTCCCATTCATCCTGTAAGAGACGAAGGTTCTCGGACGTGTAAATCGCTTGCTGCGCGCGGCGATTCGGATCGCCCGAGTAAAGGGGAAGAGCACATCCGCTGGTCAAGGAGACCAGCCAACCCAAGGTCAGCGTCAAAATCAACTTCCGCATCTGACGAATCCTCCATGCAAGGGGACGAAAATCAAGTCGAGAAAACTTCCTTCGTACCAAGAACCGTCATCAGACTAGTGGTCGAAACTTTTTGTGGCACCGCTTTTTTTTGCTACCGGCCCGCTCTCCACGAGCGCCATTTTCGCTCGGGCTGCTGCTTGGCGTTCTGGCTCCTGGACGCGCTGTTCCATCTCTTTGCCCGGTTTGAAGGAGACGACGTACTTCTCGGGAACAAAAACTTTATCGCCCGTTCGTGGGTTCCGTGCCTTGCGCGGTGCCCGTCGTTTGACTTCAAACACGCCAAAATTCCGCAGTTCGATGCGGCCCCCCTCCACTAGGGTTTCAACGATCGCATTGAAGGTCTTCTGCACAATTTCCTTTGTCTGCAACTGAGTCAGCCCAATTCCCTCGGAAATGGCGCGAACGATATCCTTCTTGGTCACGGCTCGAATCTCCTGTAAGAAGAGGTCGACAGTGGTGTTTTCAGAGAATTTGCTGATTATCCATGAAACCACTTTTCATGCTCCAAGTGTAGGCCCTGTAACGACTAGAGTCAAGGTCAATTGGAGCGAGAGCGATCCGGGAATGGGTAATTCGCCTAGTGACTGGCTGTCATCGCCTTCGAATAGCGATTCGAGTTTCTTGGTCGTAAGTGTATGTTTTCAAAGAACGAGAACGAGATCCTTATCGGCCTCCAAAGCGGATAACCTGAACTAATCGCTAAAATCGGAACAATCAGAAGAGACCTATACCGGCATGATGTTCCGCTGCTTCTCAATCTCCTCCAGTATAACCAGCTTACCGCGATTGCAGCCGGGACAATGTTCCGCAGCGCGCTCCCATGCTCCAGGGCTGGAAAGATTCGAGTTCCAGAAGGGCCAAGTCCAGCACTGACGCGGCCGTGCCTGATAGACTTGGCAGGTTCGGCTCTCGCTATGGAAGAATACGCAATCACCGTTGGGAAACTCGACCAAGCTCTTACGGATTCCAACTCGCCGCACGTACCGCTTTTCAAACTCGTTGACGTCCAGTTTCAGCATCGCAGCCAAAGCCGCAATTTCCTCTTTGTTGACCCAGACATAGCCCGGTGCCCCCGTGCAGCAATCGCCGCACTGCGTGCATTGGAATCGAAGACCGGCGCGATACCAAAGTGTTGTTGACATCGTAATTAACTAACAACCAACTCCTCCCCCGGTGTGGTTAACAGCGACGCCACTTCGGGCATCAGTCCGTAAGCCAGGGCAAGAAGTTTAATGGGGTGAATGGTTCGTTTTGTTGTACCTTGCTCCATCTGAATTCGGCAGGAACTGCACTCCGTCGTGCCAGCTTGAATTGCAGGATTCCGCAACTTGGAAATCAGTCCCCAGCCTGCCCGCAGACTACTGCGGTAGTTGCGGTGCAACATGCCGAACGTGCCTGCCATGCCGGAACATCCCTGCTCGATATGGTGCAAACGTAAACCGGGAACCAACCCCAGGAGGTTTTCTCCCGGAGTACCGACGTTCAATGCCCGCAAATGGCACGGAGTATGGTAACCTAAGCTGGCATGAACCGGCTTGAAGTCGAGTTGCAATTTGCCCGTGAGATGCATTTTCCAAAGGTAGCTGCATGCTTCACTGGTTTGGGCCGCTACCAAGCGTGAGTCCTCGTCGTCAATCAGATGAAGATACTCGTGCGTCAGGCAGAGCGCAGCAGCGGGTTCCGTGGCGATGATGTGGTAGCCTTGCCGCACGGAGTCGGCCAACAGGGCGATATTGTGCTTGGCAATTTTTCGCGCCTGATCCAGCGCTCCGCTGGCGATCGAGGCCATGCCCGAAGACCACTGGTCAGCCGGAACGTAAACGCCAATGCCGTTGTGCTTCAGTACGCTTACGAGCGCTTCGCCCAATTTCGGGTCGTGGAAATTGGCGAAAGTATCGACAAAATAGAGTACCCGGTGCGCGTTGCGACGATTTTGCCGGGTCAGCCTGCGACGTGCTGCACGGCGGAGAAAAGGCCGTGCGGCGACGCGCGGCAACTTACGTCCCTGGGCAATTCCCAGTGTCTTTTCGATGAGCCAGCGCATCTGCCGGTTGCCGAGTACCCAATTCGTCAGGGGAGCGACCAAGTGGCCGATCGATGCCAGGAGATCCAAATGCGTCATAATCCAGTCGGCAAAGCGCAGACCGTTGGTGCGTAGGTAGGCGGCCTTGGCTTCCATCATCAGATTGGGGATATCGACGCCTGCGGGACATTCCAATCGGCAACTGTGGCAGTGAACACAGAGGTCGGCTACGTCCTTGAAGGCATCAGTCGCCAAGCGGCTCAAATCGACGCTGCTATTGAGGATGCCGCGGATCAAGTTTGCCTTGGCTCGCGGCGAAGCCTCTTCGGTGGGCAGGAAACGGAAGATGGGACACATCCGCACTTGCGGCGATTGCGAACGGCACTCGCCACAACGGTTGCACGATGCCGTGGCGTCCACCACGCGCTGCGGATCCCAGTTGACTTGCAATTCCACCAAGTCGCGAAGGACCGGCTTTTCTGCTTCCTCGGCTGGCAGGTCACCTTCAGGCATCGGCTGCCGGAGCGGCGGACGCAAATTGCGCGTCATTAGGTCTGGATCATCGCTGATGATCTTTCCCGGATTGAGCACATTTTCGGGATCGAAGATCTGTTTGACCTGACGCAGGACTTCATGCAGTGGCCCTGCCTGTCGCTGTAGGAACTGAGTGCGACTGAGCCCGTAGGCGTGTTCTCCGCCGATCGTGCCGCCGACGCTGAAAACTTCTTCGTAGAGTTCCTCGGCCATCAGCCGCATCCGCTGCACGTCGCTGGGATCGTCCAGATCGAGAAACGGCTGGATATGCAACTGTCCATGGCCGGCGTGACAAAGCAGTGATGCCGTCACTTGCCGGCGTTTGAGTACGTTCTGCGTTCGCACCAAGAAGTCGGGAAGAACCTCCGGCGGAACGGACACGTCCTCGACCACGGGCACCGGACGAATGGAGCCTTTGAGTCGGTACAGGAGCGGCATGGCCCGATTTGGCAAGTTCAAAAACAATTCGGTCTCTTCCTGGTCGAAAGCCTGGCGGCTGCCAAAGGCCAATCGGGCTTGCTGTTGCACGCCATCGATCAAACCTCGCATCTGGTCTCGCATTTCCTGCGGTTCATCACCTTCAAACTCGACCAACATGGCCGCTTCGGCATCGGCGGGAATCAGCAGATCAAAGCGAACTTCACTCTCCCGCACCAAGCTCAAATGGCGACGATCCATCAAATCACAAGCGGCTGGACGCCACGGCAGGATCAACGGCACCGAACGTGCGGCCTTGTCTAGGCTTTCATACAACAGCAAGACCACGCCGCGATGCCGCGGCAGGGTCTGAGTGGCCAGCGTGGCCTCGGTGATCAGGCCCAAAGTGCCCTCGGATCCAACCATCACACCGGCCAAATCGACGGAGTTCTCGCCGACAACATCGGCCAGATTGTATCCACAGCGATTCAACGGGCTTTTGGGCTGCTGGCTGCAAATGACGTCGGTCGAGGCGGCCAGGATTGAGGACAGGCGGTTGATTAGTTCCCGCTTGCGGGGATTACTATCAATACTGGCCCCGGAAACGATCGGCTCGCGGCCGAATTCCATCACCTGCCCGTCAGCCAGCACCACCTGAAGGCTCTCGACATGCCGCCGCACGGAGCCATATTTCAGCCAGCGCGATCCTGAGGCATCGATGGCGATCATGCTGCCCATCGTGGTGACCGCTGTGTTGGCCGGATCAGGCCCGAAGATGCGTCCTCGCGGTCGTAGATGGGCGTTGAGCCGCTCGTGGACGATTCCCGCTTGCACGCGAACCGATTCCGGATCGATTCGTATGACGCGCCGTAGGTACTTCGAGAAGTCGACAACCAGCCCCGGCCCAAGCGATTCGCCGGCCATGCCGCTTCCGGCGCCCCGAGCGTGCAGCGAAATGCGTTTTTCGGCCGCGTACTGCACGCAAGCGGCAACATCGGCAGTCGATCGCGGACGCACCACGCCCAACGGCCTGATTTCGTAGATACTTCCGTCACTGGCAAAGAGCTGGCAGAAAAGGTCGTCGCACCGCACATCGCCTGAAATCAGCCCGCGAAGGTCTTCCTGAATTCTCTCGCGCTGGTGATCAAGCTCGTGCATGGATGACAGAAAAAGGAAAACTCCCCTCTCACTTTTGGGAGAGAGGCAGGGAGTGAGGACTTTTCAATAATTTGATTCATCTCACAGGACTCAGTGTACCATAAGGAAGTGGTGAATCAAGGGAGCGAGGAGGATTAGGGCGGCCATGGCCACCCTAATCCTCCTCGCTACGGAATCGTGCTGGGTCATTTAGACGGCACACTTACCCTCGTAATTCCCCGGATGTTGGTTGTATTTACTGGCCCTTAGACATAAGCTGAACACACTGGAACTTCGCTATCCATCCGTCAATTAAGACTTGACAAGGGACTAGGTCCGGGGAGTAGCCTGGCTTGCTTGGGGCAAAACCGTAAGGCCCGGGGTTCGGTAGGCCGCATAGCTCGAAGGCCCCGCCGCACACTTTTGTCCCGTCGTTTCCAGGAAAAGTGAGGTTCGTAACCTATGGCGGTCATCCCCACCTCCGCGCGCAAGCGGCACGACCGGCGTCAAAAAGCCAGGAAACCGATGGTTTTTCTTGACCAGCAGGCGATTTGACGCAACCACCTGCCCGCAGCATTAACCGGATCGATCGTGAGTGCTCAATGATCGACCGCCCGTCGGATCTCGATAGTCCGTGCTTGCTTCCTGCCAGCCGGCAGGTCGATGACCTTGTTTTCGCTGCCGCGCTGTTCCCATTGGGCGTGCTCCCGTCCGTCGACGAGAAGCCGGCACTTGCCCGGCGCCAGGCCACCCACGGCCAGTCGGGCGGCATGTGGCTCTTCGGATCGGTTTTCCAAGGCGAAGCGGACGACGCTTATCGCCTTGTCGCCGGTTTGCGCGATTAGTACGATCGGCTGCTCGGCGGCAAACCCGTCGCGTTGCATGGCAAGGTGCAGCCGGGCAGGCCCCACAATTGCGTGGAACCGCTGGCGAAGCCCGTCGCGCGGGATGACTTCCATGGAGCCGTCCACCGCTTTCGCCTCGCCGCCGTAGGCCATGAAGCCGAAAATGGGGTCGTCGGCCAGCACCGTGGCCGCGTAGCGGATATAGCCACCGTAGCCGTTGTCCGCTTCGCCGTCATAGTGCCACGCTCCTCGGCCCGACGGCGAATACAATCCCTGATCGCCGTCCGGCGTCTTGACCGCGTTGTACGCCCAGCCGGACGCCCCGTCGTTCGCCCGGCCAGGATACCAGTAGCCGTAGCCGGAAGCCTCGTCGCCGGAGTTCATCAAGGCCCAGGAGGCGAGCAGCGAGGCGTAGCCCAGCCGCAGGTAATCCGCGGGTTGTGTGGCGTGGTACAGGCCGTAGTCCATCACCGCCCATCCGCCCAGCGGCGCCATGTAGCGCAGCATGTATCGGGTGTTGCCCCCGTCGGGCAGGTCGGAGCCAAGCGTCCAATAGGCGGTCTCCAGCCAGCCGCGGGAGGCGATGTTACCCAGGATTTGCCGATCGAGGAACGCCTGCGGTCGCCGGGGGTCGATCCGCGGATGCGAGTACCACTTGTTCAGGTTCTTGTCGTACCAGAGCTTGTCATCCGGTTGCAGCGGGTGGGCCAGTGCCCACTTCGCGATGACGTGCGTCGATTCAAAGGCCGTGGTGTCGAAAGGCATTTCCGAGCCGAAGGGGAATTCGCTGTCGTAGAGGAAGAATTTCACCTTCTTGGTCCACTCGGCTTCCAGCCACTCGGCCTCCGCCCGGCAGCCTTCCTCCCTCAGCGCGTCGATCAGCGGCGGGATGCACGACTCGTCGAAGTTGCCTTGTTTGTACGCCCAGTCGCACCAGCCGCGGAAATGCCAGGCCGGTCCCATGTTGATGTTGTACGGCACGCTGAAGAACGCCCGGGCGGTGCCATAGGCCCGCTGCAAGTAGCACTGCCGATCGAGATACTTCACCTTGTCGGGATAATCCCGGGCGATGCGGTACATGTTGTAATAGAGCAGGATGATATGCGTATAGTCGAACGTCCGCCACATCCGCTCGCCTCCCACGCCCCCGCAGTTCCGCTGTTGCGGGCTGTTGCGGTTCTCCAGCCAACTGTCCGAGCCGAGGATCGCGTAGGACGGGTCCTCGCGATCCGTGCGCTGTAATTTGCCCCAGAGGAAGTTGCGGATGTAGTATTCGAGGGCCTCGATTTCGGCGCGCTCGGGGAAGGCCGCGTTCTTGGCGGCAATCATCGGCGCGCGGCAGAGTCCTGGGTCATCCGCACCACAGGCGGCAAACTTGGGCAGGCCGCCCGGGTTGTCCGGCGTGGCGGCTTGGTGCAGGTGCATATCCCACTCGGCGAACAGCCCGTCGTACCACTTGTGCGGATCGCGGACCTGGTTGCGGGCCACGAAGGCGGCCCGCTTCTTCACCAGCTTGGCCAGGGACTCGGTGCAGAAGAACTCCAACTCGGCCGATTTGCCGTTACCGTAATTGACCGCAAGCTTGTTCTCTCCCAGACGGCGGAAATGGATACGGTAGCGTTGATAATCTTCTCGCGGGCCGAGATCCTCGATTGTGGTTTCATCGGGGAATTCCGGCGTCAGGCGGCCGATCTTACCGCGGCAGCGGATAGCCACCAGTGCGGCCAGATCTCGCGGAACGGTCATTCCCGGCGCTACCTGCACGTCCAAGAGACCTTCGCAAACCAATGCCTCGCGGACGCCGGAGAAATCGGGAACCCACTGGAACGTGAAGGCATACTCAACCGTGTCTCCGGGCTGGCGATGAGGTGAAAGAACCACGCTCGTCAGCCGTTGCCGCCAATGATCGGCGTCGCCGAACCGCGCGGCAGCCGCCTTGGCGTGAATGTACGGCGTCCAAAGCCCTTCGCCCCACCAGGGCCGCGGCGTGCGGCGGGCGTATTCCAGCCTCGTGCCCGGGGCACCCGGTACTCCGGGTCGAGGCGTCATGAGCAGGTACGGCCCTTCGTCGCTGGGCAGCATCCAGAAGATAAATGCATGGTCGCCGCAGGTAAGGCTGTGGCGGAGCACGCGTTGTTTGTAGGTGATATTGGGATTGTCGTCATAATTCTGGGCGAAGACCATTGGCAGTCCCAGTTCGCCGATCTCCAACGGCTTTTCCGTGGAATTCTGCAAGCAAAGCTTCCAAAGAAGCTTGCGGTTGAGAAGTTGGAAGGTCTCGCTAAGTGTGAACTCCTTGATGCCGTCGGCCTTCTGCGACGGCTTGCCATAGTCAACCGTGAAACTGCGGCCGTCGGGGGAGAGGTGGCACTGGCGGACGTCTTCGGAGGCCGCAGTCCCGGCAGCGTGCCAATCCCCGCCGTCCGCCCGCACGGAGGTCTCGACGGCGCCCAGTGTTTGCCCTTGCATGAGAAAATTGATCGCAGCGGGTGAGTTCGCGCCCAGGTGGGATAGTCCGCCCTGCGAGGCATCGCACTTCAGGCGAAAGGCCTCGCTGGTCATCTCCTCGGGTAGACGATCACCGGCATGGGCCGACGCGGCGAGGAAGATCAGCAGGCAGACAAGTTGAAGAAATCGGTATCGGTTCATGGGAGCGGTTCAGAAAATACTCCCCTCTCCTGCCCGCAGCACCCGGCGGGATGGGAGAGGGGCAGGGGGTGAGAGCTTTTCATTCGTCGCGGCGAGGCATTCCTTTTGGCTGGCTTTCAAAATCGTCACGATCGACGAGGCGGGAATCGTAAATTGCTGGCGATAGGCCAGCGGCGACATGCCGACGTAACGATGAAACAAAAGGCCCATGTACTTGGCGCTGCCGAACCCGCAGGTCCGTGCGACCTGCTCGACCGTCAAGGGTTCCTCGATCAACAATAATTTCGCCTCGTAGATCCGCCGCCGATGGATGGCTTCCGTCAGGGTGTGGCCGTGGACCTTGTGGAAGATGCGGCTCAAGTAGTTGGGATTGCAGTCCAGGGCGGCGGCCACGCTGGCCGTGCTGATCGGCGTGCGGGCATGACCGGCGATGAGCTGCACTGCCTTTTGCGCCAGGGCAATCCCCGAAGCATCGGCGTCCAAGGCGGCCGCGGGCTTGGCCGCGCGTACCACTTCTCATTATGCCATATTTCTACCATTCCAGGTGAGATAGTCAGTTTTATGGTGTATTTCTACATTCTTGTCCAGTGGCGGAATCGCTGGAAATGTGGTTGAATGAATTGTCGGCGGCCGGGATCGCTTAAGAACGCATCTCAGAACTCAAAGAGAACCACGAAAGACACAAAATACACGAAAAAAGGTAGTTGAATTTCGTTCTCTTTCGTGTCATTCGTGTGTTTCGTGGTTCTTCAAGAGTGTTTTGAGATAGTTTCCAAGACTTGGTGCAAATGCGAAGTTATTTCTGTCCAAATCCTTCGGACTACAACATGATAAGAATATGGATTCCATTTATCGGCGCCGTTGCGCTTGCCGCCACCCATCACGCCGCTGAGCCAGGCGCGCAGGCGATCTCCCGCGATTACCCGGTAAACCCGGTGCCGCTGAGCCACGCACCGCCCAATTGTCCCTTCAAACAGTCCCCTGAATTTACCGGCGTTGCGATAGTGGAACAACACAATTGGTATGGGAACTCCGACACCTGGTACCTTTCATGGGCCTCGGACGGCAAATTGTATTCCGGGTGGACCGACGGCGACATCGGAGGCATGGCCAGTTATTCCGGCCATGGAGAACACTCGACGACCGCCGCATCAAAGATCATCAGCGATGACCCGATGAACCTGACCGTTCAAAACCTCAGCCTCTACACGTCTTCGGCCAGACCCTACGTCGGACGGTATCAATTGCAGGCCAATGTGCCGGACAGCCGCTATGGCATGTGCTGGCAGGAAATCAAATTCCTGCGTCCGGGCGAACAGGCGAACGAATAGCCTAAGAATGACCCAGGCTGTCCTCTGGCTGTCCCGTCACCAGACGACCGGCGGGCAGTATGTTGACGTCGGGATTTTTACGGAAGTTTCTGCGTCCTAGTAAGAGTCGAGCTAATATTGGAGTATTATGAAAATAAGGAACAAAACTAACTGCCCCGCGAAAGATGCGAGGCGCAAATTATATGGGAAATGCCAGGTCCAATGTTGGATTCTGTGCATGATCGTGGCGGCATTGCCGGCGCGGGCCAGCGAGTGCGTGGATTTTTCCTTCTCGCCGCCGGAATGGCAGACAGCGATTTGCTTGCCGGATGATCCGCAGAAATCGCTCGTCGATAAGAGCGGCGAACTGCTTTACCACTACCAACAGGGCGGACGCGAATTCGGCACACACGTCGGCGTGTCGGTAACCAGCGATGCAGTTTGGCGGAAACAAGTGCTACTTTCGCCCCGCGTCCCGATCGTGAAGACCTACCGGTCTGCGGCCGGATTGGAGATTGTCGAGGAAGCGTTCGCCGTGACCAGCTTGCGGCAACCAGAAGCGATGGCGAGGTCGCTGCAACGCAATGACTTGATCCTTATGCACATCACCAACACCGACAAGGAAGCATGCAAGCTGCAACCGAACTTGATCGTGGACACGAAACTCGGCGCGCGGCTCGACAACCAGCGCGTCGTTGTCAACGGCCACGAGACGGTCACCTGCTCGTTGAAGATGATCGGCATGGCCAACGAGAAGCAGGTGGCTCTCGAACCGTTGACCGTGCCGGCCGGCAAGACGGTCGACTTCTTCGTGCTCTACAGCACCGGCGGCACGGTCGTGGTTGAACCGACGACGGTCAAACAGGCGCTCGCCTGCCGGGATGAGGCGGTGGACTTCTGGGAGCGGAAGGCGGGTTTGCCTTTCGGGCGCATCGTGGTGCCGGACGCCGGGATTCAGGCGTTGGTTGATTCTTCCATCCGCAACATTTGGCAGGCGCGCGAAATCAAGAAAGGCCTGCCGGCATTTCAAGTTGGGCCGACCTGTTACCGGGGTTTGTGGATTGTCGATGGCGCATTCCTTCTCGACGCGGCCGCAATGCTCGGTGCCGGCGATCAGGCGCGCAACGGCGTCGCCTACGAGTTGACGCACCAACAGCCCGACGGACGAATCGAGGTCATGAAGAATTATTCCAAAGAGAACGGCATCGTGCTTTGGACTTGTGTTCGCCACGCGCAACTCACTCAGGACAAAGTGTGGCTCGAATCGATTTGGCCGAAGTTGGAGCGCGTGGCCGAGTACATCAAACGCCTCCGGCAGGAGACGTTGAAAAATGATTCGCCACTCGATGACGGTCTGGTGCCGCCCGGCTTCCCTGACGGCGGCATCGGCGGCGTGCATTACGAATACACGAATGTTTACTGGAATCTGCTCGGTTTGCGTGCCTTCGTCGAGGCGGCGCACTGGCTCGGCAAGACCGACGAGGCGACGGCGTGGCAAAAGGAATATGAAGATTTCATGGCCTCGTTCCGCAAAGCCTCCGCGCGCGACATGAAAACTGACCCGCACGGCAACCGGTATCTGCCGATTCGCATGGACGGTCAGGATCTGCCGCAACGTGGCCAGTGGGGGTTCTGTCACGCGGTATATCCCGGTCAGATTTTCACTAAGGACGACCCACTCGTTGCCGGTAACATGGCGATGTTGGAAGCGACCGAGCGCGAAGGGATGGTTTATGGCACCGGCTGGGATGCGACCGGCATCTGGAATTACTTTGCATCGTTCTACGGTCATGCCTGGCTGTGGCAGGGCAATGGGCTTAAGGCGATGCAGATTCTCTATGCCTACGCCAACCACGCCGCGCCGGTCTTCGTCTGGCGCGAGGAACAATCGTTGAAGGGTGAGAATTACAACAAGGTCGGCGACATGCCGCACAACTGGGCCAGTGCTGAGTTTATCCGGCTGACGATTCACCTGCTTGCACTCGAACGAGGCAATGAGTTACACTTGCTCGAAGGTCTACCGATTGAATGGACGAAGCCCGGTATGATCACTAAGCTGACCGGCATCGCCACGCCATTCGGCCCGCTGACGATGGAACTCACCATTGCCGCCAACGGAAAGACCGCGTGCCTCCGCGTCGAACCGCTCCGCTGTACTTCGTGCCAAAAAATCGTCGTCCATTTGTTCGGCTGGTCTCGTAACGAAAAGAACGCCGTCATCGAATTCGATCCGAAAAGTCAAAATGCCCGCGTCTTTCCGCTCGCGACGATTAAGCCCATCCGTGACAGCCAGCATTGAACAATTGCAGAAGGAAAGAAAATAGAGGAGTGTTATGAAGATTATGAATAGAACTGAATTGTCACGAAAGTCGCGAGGCGCAAATCCTAGAGGAGAATGTCAGATGAAAATGGGAAACCTTGTTTTCGGGATCAGCTTGTTGCTCGGTTCCAGCGTCGTGGCACAACAGGCGGTCCAAGTCCCGGAGTCCTCCCAAGGCTGTTTCTTTGCGAAAAAACAATACGTTCCGAGCCCGTTACCCAAGTTCAATGCTTTGCGAGGCCGGTTGCCGTCGCCGATCTTCGACGAGAAGCCGGAGTGGGTGCGGATGTATTGGAAGGCTTGGGAACTGGGTTTCAGAAATTTCAACGAACCCAAGCCGGGCAGCGGAATGGTCACCCAGTTCATTGACGCGGCCTTCAGCGAGAATATCTACCTGTGGGACACCTGTTTCATGACGATGTTCTGCAACGTGGCGCACCCGCTGGTGCCGGGCATCGGCTCGTTGGACAATTTCTACGCCAGACAGTACGCCGACGGCGAAAGCGGCCGCGAGACCAACCGGACCACGGGCGTGGAGTTCGCTGCCTGGGTAAACCGCGAGCGCAAACCGCTCTTCAGCCGCTGGGGCTGGACGTTCAATTTCGAGCCTATCAAAAGCGACCCCGTGATCTACGTCGGGCGCGCCGAGCCACAGCCGCCGCCGAACCTGACGCTCGATTCTCTGGACCATCCGATTTTCGCCTGGGCCGAAATGGAGAGCTATCGGTTCACCGGAGACAAGCGACGGTTCCGCTTGGTTTACGATCCGCTGGCACACTATTACCGCGCGCTGGAGAAATAC
>Ga0118677_10003169_pt1 | contig 31704 bp, 24 predicted proteins | sample AliMusrvi5mmetaG_FD_86154 | JGI IMG/M metagenome (GOLD analysis project Ga0118677, IMG submission 86154) | reverse complement strand
CCGTAAACCAGCGTGGCACCCGATGATTCGTCGCCGTCAGAATGAATACGTGGCTCATCTCGTGCCACAGCGTTGCACCCCAGTTAAAGTCTCCCGGCTTGCGCGCAGCCGGTGGCGAAAAAAAAAAGGGCGCTGAACACGACAGCAAAGAACACAACAGAGTGACCCGCGAGCAGGTGCTCAATAATCCCGTCATTCGCAAGATCGTAGAAACATTCAGCGGCTCTATTGTGGACATACTCCCACTGGCCGAAGGAGGCGTACATGAATTTAAGCAGCATGATGAAGCAGGCACAGCAGATCCAGGAGCAGATGGCGAAGCTGAGCAGTGAGCTAGAAGACAGGATCGTTGAAACGACCGTCGGCGGCGGCATGGTGACGGTTAAGGCAAACGGCAGGCAGGACATACTGTCGATAAAAATAGCCCCCGAAGCCGTAGATCCGCAGGATGTGGCCATGCTCGAGGATATGGTAACATCGGCCGTCAACGAAGCCCTGCGGCAGACAAAAGAGATGATGCAGCAGGAGCTTGGAAAACTTACCGGCGGGCTGCGCATTCCCGGCCTTAATCTGTAAGCCCATGACAGAGCTAAATCCCATCCAGCAACTGGTTACAAGCCTTGCCCGGCTGCCGGGTATCGGCGAAAAAACGGCCACGCGGCTTGCGCTTTTTCTTGTTAACTGTCCGCTTGATCACGCTCGCGAGCTCGCGCAAAGCATCATCGATACGCGGGAAAAGATATGCTTCTGCTCCCAGTGCTTCAACTACACGGAACAGGAGCTGTGCTCAATCTGCACAAACGCGGGCCGCGACGGGCATATCGTGTGCGTGGTGGAAACACCCGGTGATCTCATGTCAATTGAGCGCACGGCCTCCTTTAAAGGCCGCTACCATGTGCTGCACGGCGTTATTTCGCCCCTCGACGGCATCGGCCCTGACCAGTTGCGCATCAGAGAGCTGGTGCAGCGCATCCGGCGAGATTGTGGGTTGAAGGTCAAGCGGTGGATGCGACGACCCCGGCGGCGGGGCCGCTCCACTGGCACCATCCCAACCCGAGCAGAAAGACTCAACCACGTGTGGAGTTGGGACTTCGTGGCCGACCGCACCGATAACGGGGGCAAGCTGCGCATCCTGACGGTGATTGATGAATACAGCCGGGAATGCCTGGCTTTACACGCGGCCCGAAAGTTGACCGCCCATGATCTCGTTGAAGTGATGGAACGGCTGGTTGCAGAGCGTGGCGCGCCCGCCCACATGCGCAGCGATAATGGCAGCGAGTTCATTGCGCGCATCCTGCAAGGGTGGCTAGCTGAGCACAAAGTGAAGACCCTCTACATTGAGCCGGGAAGTCCCTGGCAAAACGGGCATGTCGAAAGCTTCAACGGCTCGCTCCGGGACGAGTGTTTGGATCGGGAACTCATGCTCAGCGTGGCGGAGGCCCGCGTCCTCATCGAAGATTACAGGCGACACTATAACGAGGAACGGCCTCACGGCGGCATCGGTTACCGCACCCCAGCGCAAACCAGGATCGAGGCCCAAGCTCTTGGCTCCAGTCGCCCTACGGGCTCCTTACACCAAGAGCTTGATCCAACCCCCCAGTCCTGTTACACTACAAACTTAACCCAAACCTCCCACTCGTTTTGGACCAAATATGGGGACTCGATCACTACAACTCGATGCTTGTGCGGCAAAAGGAGCAGGATCGCACTGTGAATCAGATGGTTGATGATTACAACGCGAAGCTCCAACTTTACGGGCGATAAGATATTAACAGAATTGTTGACGCGCCGTTTCACCGCATTCTGGTGACCAAGGAAGCGCATCGATAGCACGCAATAGCCATGTCGCGCTCTTGGCGATTGATGCCGATGTGCAGGATGCCGCCCGCGGCTATGGTCGTTGTTTCCCTTGAATTTGACCCCAGACCCCGGCTACCCAAACTTACTTTGTGTGTAAAGATTCTCAATAAGCTCTGGCGGTATGATGGGCTGTGCGAATAGCCAGTCGGAACTGTCCGCCACCAGCAAGGGCTGCATTCTTGAGAGAAATGCATTCCGCCGACTCCTCAAATCCGATATCGATGAATGCCAGATCATCTCAACATCGCGAACTGCTTTCACCAGTGAAGATAGCTGGGCCTCGCGTTCCTCGGAGGTCAGTCACTCAACAGCGTGTGCGGTAATGGCGTAGTCCAACTCACTGGCGACGATCCCGATTAGATGGCGCTCCGATGATGATTGGAGTCCGAAACCCCAACGCTCCCAAGCCGTGTGGGCCATCTGCCACAGCCTACATCGCTGCTCGGAAATTGCAGCCCCGCGAAAAGCTGCAAGACATAAAGCCACACTCTGTCTTGAATCAGGTCTTGATGGCTGACCGTAGTGCAGTCCATTTAAAAGCTGGGCATTGAGACTGATATTTTCGACATAGCTCGCCAGCGCGTGTTCGGGTGCCTGGGCCAAGGCTCTGCCCAGCGAGCGTTGTAACGCTGGAAAACGTGTCGGGTGTTCGTTGAAAGCCTGCATCCACCGCGACCATTGTTCGGCGTCCTGAGAAACCTCTGTCAACAGTGCTGAAAGCTCTTCCTCAGCTTCGTTGCTTATTCCTGTAAACACATGCTTTCCCCAAGCGATGGAAAGCACGGCAGCAAAACGATATCTGCGAGAGGAAGTTGAACGGGCGAGTCTCAAACGATGTTCCTCAGATAGTGATTTCGCTATGAGGTAGGCCGTTTGAATCTGCGACACGTCATCCATAGCAGAGGCAAGACCGTTCAAGTCAAAGCGTGCGAGGCATGGCAGCGTATTTCTCAGAAAAAAACCTCCATATAGCCAAGTCTCAATCTGCTGCCAACTCACCCAAATCGCCACCCAGTCGCCTTCGCTGTCGGCCTTCAACAGCGTGGCTACTAAATCGTTTGTTCTGGAAGCACGACGCCCGGGCTCGGTTTGAATCTCACAGCGGTAGCCATTCACGATGCCGCAAAGCAGCTTGATCAGTTCGGGGGTTACCGCCGTATCGGAAAGCAAAGCCCATTTTGCGTCATTCCAGTCGAATTCATTTAACGCCACTATCGCGGCGGTTATCTTTACCAAGCGCGGATCAGTCTCCCGTGTCCATGCTGACAACTCTCGTAGAACCCATCGCAGCAGACCAACAGCCTGATCCTCCTCTGCCGAACTCAATGAGCGTGCCCTAGATCGTCTTAAGTGCAGTGCCGGAAACATTTCGCGAAAAACCTCAAATGGCTCTGCCACTGGCTCAGTAGAGATAAGGAAGTCCAGTGGCGATGAAAGCTGTGCCACAGTATCGAGCAGTCGTTGCGGCGCGTTGATCTCCCCTGGCTTCAAGGCGGAAGCGATGAGTTCGATATTTTGATCGTGGAGATTCATGGTGTCTTCCAAACGAGATATTTCGGTTGGTTCAGATCATCCCAAAGCTCCTGAAAGGCATCGGCAATCAGTCGCCCGTTGGGCACTTTCTGCAAAATGTGGTGTTCTTTGCCAAATCCGTTCACCGAAATTCCGAGAGACCAAGCCAGCGGTTCTGGTTCTGCATGCGGAAAAATGAGGAAGCGATCATGAAAGGCGAACCCCTCATCTCCCACCTTTGCACGAAACTCGAGTCGGAGACCTGCGAGGTTGTCGACGCTTTGATTCAAAAAATCACCCTCTGTGATCACAAACTTTTCTTTTCTCGTCAGCTTTTTCGAGATTTTGGAGCCGCGCCCGAGCCAACGTGCCAAACCTGTGCAAAGCTTCGTCCAGCAGCTTGGTTTGGCATCTTTCCTCTGTTCGGCTTCTTTAATCTGTGCAGCTCCGGTCAATGCTCTCATCTCTGCTTCAGCGTGAGGATTGTAAAAAAGCGTGTTAAGCACATCTCTCGCGTCTAAATAAGGATCCCAAAGCCACACTGCTGACTGTCCGTGGTGCTTGATCAGGTGACGAATATCATTCAGCGCGCGACGGTGACGTTCTCCTTTTTCTAATACATGGCCGTTTTCATCCCTATCGTCAGGCCGATATTGTACGAACTCCCGCTGCTCGCGGAGCACTCCCATTTCTTCGCGATAAAGTCGCTTCCGCGTGTCATCAAAATGCGCGAAGCGGTTGGGATCACCGGTGTTGCCGGGCGGTCAAAGTGCACCACGTCCGGGCGGAATAGAAGGCTTCAAAGTGCACCACTTGTAGGACGCGAAAACAGTTCCATTTGATCGCTTGAGGGCGGTTTGAATGGGACATGTCCAACGTCCTGAAAGTGAGCCACCAAGAAACGATCCGCAGTTTACATGAAAAGGGATGGTCCGACCGACGCATTGCGCGTGAGGTGGGGATCAACCGACGCACCGTCAACAGGTATTGGACAAAGTGCACCATTCCGCCCCCCGGCTCTGCTGATGAAAGGGAGCCAAAGTGCACCATTGTGCCCACCGGCAAACCGACAGGACGCAAGAGCCAGTGTGATCCGTTTACACAGGCGATCACCGGGAAGGTTGAGGCGGGACTGAGCGGGCAGCGGATCTATCAGGATTTGGTGGAGGAGAGCGGATTTACGGGTTCCTACGATGCGGTGAAGCGCTTTGTGGGCAAGCTTCGCAGGACGCAGCCGGCGCGGGTGTGGCGGATCGAAAGCCAGCCCGGAGAGGAAATGCAGGTGGACTTCGGTCTGGGAGCGCCGATTGAGGATGGACCGGGTGGCAAGAGCCGCCGGAGTTGGGTATTTCGGGCGGTGTTGAGTTGTTCGCGCAAGGGCTACAGCGAGGCGGTTCTGCGGCAAGACACCGAGACGTTCCTGCGCGTTCTGGAAAATGCGGTTCGTTCTTTTGGCGGTGTGCCGTTGATGCTCAATCTCGACAACCTGAAGGCGGCGGTGCTCAAGGCGGACTGGTTTGATCCCGAGATCAACCCCAAGCTGGCTGACTTCTGCCGTCACTACGGGATGCATGTCGTTCCATGCCGCCCATGGACGCCGCAGCATAAGGGGAAGGTGGAGCGGGGAGTTGGCTATGTCCGCAACAACGCGCTCAAGGGGCGGCGGTTCAAGGCGCTGGCTGAGGAGAACCTCCATTTGCAGAGATGGGAGACGGGCGTTGCCGACAAACGTATCCACGGCACCACGTGCAAACAAGTGGCCGCCTGCTTTGAGTTGGAACGCCCTCATCTGCAACCGCTGCCCTCTTCGCTTTTTCCGTGCTACCAAGAGGCCCAGCGCAACGTGCATCGGGACAGTTACGTGGAGGTGCAAAAATCCTTCTATGAAGCGCCACCGGAGTATATCGGCCGCCAGGTCTGGGTGCGCTGGGATAGCCGTTGTGTGCGCATCTTCAATGAGCGCATGGAGCAAGTGCAAATCCACACCCGTGTTGAACCTGGCAAGTTCAGCCGCTGCCTGGGAGTCGGTGGCTTCAGCGCCCCGGTTCGAATCTCATGCAAACAGTGGGTGAACCGCGCCGCCGTGTTGGGCGAGCAATGCGGTCAATGGGCGCAGGCGGCAGTTGATGCACGCGGCCCGGAGGCGTTGCGTTCCATCATGGCACTGTGCGGCCTGATTAAAAAGCACTCCGCACTCGCCCTGGACGTAGCCTGCGGCAAGGCGCTTAAAAGCGGCACCCGGCGGCTCAAAGACATCAAGAAGCTCATCGGCGAACAAGCCCTGCAAAGTGACTTTGGTTTTGCCGAGAGCCATCCGCTGATCCGCGATCTGAAAATCTACACCGAGTTCATCAACCAACAACAAAACCAAAATCCACACCACCACCATGATCCATACCCTCAAACAACATGCCCGCACCCTGCGGCTTTCGGGGCTGCTTGACAGCCTGGAGTTGCGCTTGCAGGAAGCCGAAGCCAATCGCCTTCCGTATGCCCAGTTCCTCGAACTCGTCTTCCAGGACGAGATCAATGTGCGCAACCAGCGTACCATCGCCCGTCGCAACAAATCAGCCGACTTCCGAGAACCACGCTCCTTGGATAACTTCGACTTCAGCTTTAACCCCGGCGTCAACCGCGCCCAGATTTACGAACTGGCCGCTTGTCACTTCGTGCGCCAGCGTCGGGACGTGCTGCTGGTAGGCCCTCCCGGAGTGGGAAAAAGCCATCTCGCGCAAGCCATCGGAATCGAAGCCATCAAAGCCGGGTTCGTCGTCATCTACCGTTCCATTTTCGATCTGGTGCGCGAGTTGCTGGCCCAGGAAACCCAGGCCGGGGAGAGTCGCCTGCTCAACAAATACCTCAAGCCGGACCTGCTCATCATCGACGACATGGGGCTCAAAGTGCTCCCTGCCAAGAGCGGAGAAATCCTACTGGAGATCATCATGCGCCGATACGAAAACCGATCCACCATGATGACCTCGAACCGACCGATTGAAGAATGGGGCAAACTCTTGAGCGACGTGCCTGCGGCCAGTGCCATCCTCGACCGCCTGCTCCATCACGCCGATGTCATCCCGATCAACGGCCGCAGCTATCGCCTCCAGGAAAGCGCACAAGAACGCTCCACCCCAAAACAAAAACCCACCCGAACAAAAAGTGAGTGATAGGATGAACGAATGGGGAACCACGGTTCCCCAAACCCCTCCTCTAGGGGGAACATAGGCAGCCTACGGCTGCTAATCAACGAGGGTGATCCGCTAATTACCTTGCACCCACTAACCAACCCCAGCTAGAAAAACACCGCGTCCAAAGTGGTGCACTTTAATCCGCCCGGAGGTGGTGCACTTTGATTCGCCCGGCGACAATAATATGACTCATGAAATAATGAAGGCTGGTGAATGGATAGCCTTGCAGCGAGGCGAATGCTCCCTGATGGGAATGTTATTTGTAGCAGCCGGGGCTGAGGGACGTGATTATGCGTTGAAATAGCGGCGGCGCTGCCAGTTCCAGAATCCCAACAGGCTCATGCCCGAAAACAACATCGCCCATGTCGCAGGTTCAGGAACCACCGAGATATTGTTGCTGAGTAGCGTTATAGCACCGTTCAGGGCAATCGTTCTGCCATTAAGGATATCCGCACCCGTTCCGAGGCTCGCGCTGGCAAAGGCGAGAATATTTCCATCGAATATCGTGTCGTTGCCAAGAGTTGCTGAGCTACCGACCTGCCAAAAAACATTGGGATCGCTCCCAGCGCCAGCACCTGTAACTGTTATAGAAGACCCCACAGACGTCGTCAGTGTGCTCCCAATTTGAAAAATAAAAACCGCATTGGGATCATCTCCTGTAGCCAGAGTAAGATTTCCTGTTAAATCGACAGATGTATCGAAATGGTAAACGCCTGGCGAGAGCGTCATTCCACCCAAGTCTTGTCCGGTTTTGTCGTTGCCCGGTAGAAATGCCAGACCTGCTAACGTATTGAATGCGGCAAGCGCGTCAGTCTGGGCCTGCGCAGCCAAAGTATCATTGTAGTGAACCGATCCTGTCACCACCCCTTCACCGGCAGTGGTTGAGAAAGTAAAACCCGTGATGGTGGTGAGCGGACTAAGGGCAACATTACCCGTGATGACAGTCGCTCCGGAATTGGTAATACCCTGTGAACTAACAACGGCAAAATCCTGCGCTGCTCCCAGGGAAAAAGTTTGCCCTTGTGCGCTGGTCGAAATTGTCAACAAGCTTAAAAACACTATCGCGGATACAATGATGGCCTTTGAATTCATCGCACGGTTTTTAGCCTTTAGTTTCACCTCAATAACCGCATGATTCTTGATCTTCATATTTATCATCTGTTGGAAATTTTCGTGTTCCCCAGATGCCACTTAACCTCTGGACAGAACTTCCGTGGCATCTCGTTTTACAACAATTTATAAGCTCCTAACGCGCATCTTGATGTCTTCAAAAATCAATCCTCACGCCTCCATTGATGCTGTGCGAGGTGTAGTTCTCGCGGCCCAAGTCGCCAGTATAGAAGGCAAACACCGCAATGTTGGAAGTCAGTTGAACCGATGCGCCTACATCGAGGATGAGGCTATCGCGCCCTATACGGGGACCGTAAACGGTGAATGAGTTGCCTCCTCCGAAGCCAGCTCCGATCCCAGCGCTATCATCGAGGTATTCGTGTTGCCACTGGGCGCGGATTTCCGGGCTTACAATGACATGACCCATTTTTAACGCATAGGAGGCTTTTGCGCCGATATTTGAAGTGAATGAATCCTGGCTCTGAGAGTTAATGTGCAGGGGTGTGAAGGATCCTTTTTCGGTAAATCCGTCGATCTGGACTTCGGTGTATTGGAGCGAGGCGACAGGACCCACGGTAAAAGCGCCCATGTGAAAATCGTAACCCGTACCGATGAGTGCGTTGATGTCCCTGCCATCAGTATCCCCACGAGCGATTCCTCCGAAGGTGCCGCGTCGAGTGCTATAAGAACTCATCCCCCCACCTACGATGCCATTCACGTAAAAGCCTCCATCATAAACGGTCGCATACAAGCTGGCCTTACCGCTGTCTATATTTAAGCGACCCCCAGCATTCAGATCAGAGGTAGTGTTAGCATAACCCATCGTCGCACCCAGGATAAAGTGATCGGAGACTCGGTAGTCGGCTCCTACTGTTACCCCGCCCGTTGTGAACTCCGAACCACGGGCGGAACCAGTATTCTCGACATCTGCAAACTCTCCTACCCCTGCAACAAAGAACCCCCAGCGTTTTGTGTCCTCCGTAATGGGGGCATGCATTTCTTTACCAGAAACGAATTTCCCGTCAGGGCTTATCACGTTTTTACCGCTGCTGTCGTAATTTTGAGTGCCACGCGAATCGGTTAAAACAAGGCCTGAATCACTGAAACCGGTCGAACCCATCCGGGCTTCATCAAGGCGCCGTTCGATGTTGCCGACCTGCACGTTGGAAATTGCGATACCTGCATTGAAAATCGCTGCAAAATCTTCAGGTGAAATCAAGTTAAGCGCCGCAGCCACCTGTGGTATTGAGGAGAGCCTATCGAGTTTCAGGATGAGCGCATTGCTAGGCTTTTCTGCAGCCAGCTTGTCGAGGGCATGGGCCACCGATATTTCATTGGAGAGGGTGCCATTCTTCACCTCAGACGGGTAGGCATCGCCCACAACCGTCTTAATCGATTTCTGGTCGACTTTCAAAAGCACGCTTCCGGGCTGATAGACAACCTCCAACCCCAGTAGCGGATACGTATTGGCATTGGTGACGATGAATTGGCTAAACTGGCCGGTCACTCCGGTTTGTGTCGCAATAATATTGAAGACATCGCCGGGCTTCTCTTGGTATCCGGACAAATATCCGACGGCCAGCGTGCCATTCAAATTCGCTCCACCATCGATCGTCAGTCGGTCAAAATTGGACGTCGATGCAATCCGGATGCCGAGCATCCCCTGCGCGGTTTGTGTGTAATCTCCTCCAATCGTCAGAGTGCCTGGCGTCACCGCATCACCAGGGACAACCAGAGCGCTATTGACAACGTTGCCGCCAATTCGGCCAAAGCCACGAAGCGTTCCTCCGTTAACCAATGCATTTCCAGCGATTGCCCCATTCACAGCCAAGGTACCTTGATCGATTGTAGTCGAACCGGTAAATGTATTTGCTCCGGCGAGAATCGTTACTCCCCTACCCTCCTGCGAAAGGGAACCGCTGCCACTTATAATGCCTGATATCGTATTTGTGCCTGAAGCAATGGTCGTTACAAGACCATTGTCGGTGACATTGTTGCCAAATGTTTCCCCACTCTTGAGATCAATAGCCAACACCGAGCTATTGCTGACGAGAACCGAGTCTGAAGAGGCGATAGATGTCCCCGGCGTGACTCCGTTGCCGAGTTGCAATACGCCTTCAGCGACAACCGTGGCACCTGTGTATGTTTCAATGCCAGTCACCGTTAAAGCGCCTGTTCCCGATTTGGTAAGCCCATTAGTTCCTCCAACTACGCCACTGATAAGCATACCATCGGCATTGTTCACAGTGACGATTTGGGATAGATCGCCCAGCACGAGATTGCTGCCAATAGTAACCAGACCAGCACCACTGTTGATATTGATCCCTGTTATTAGCCCGGTCGCTGAAATCGTAAGGGTATTTGGACCGCCAATGGTCACGGTAGCCGGATCGTTTACGGTAAGACTCGAAATCGTCGTGTCAGCATCGAGAATTGTATCCTGATTTTGAGGCGCAGGAGAGGGACCGTTGACAGAAAAAACAACATCGGGACTCGAACCGAGAACGATTTGGTCAGCGCCTGCAACTGTAGTTGACCAGTTTGTGGACGACCAAAGATTATTGGCTAAACCATTCCAAAAACGCCCGGGGGCGGCTGAAGGCAGGGGAGGCGCAGAGAGATCGTTTGCGAGCAACGTTACAGCGCCGTTCAGGGCAATCGCTCTGCCATCCGTAAGCGTGGAACCTGTTCCAAAGCTCACGCTGGCCAAGGCAAGAATATTTCCAGTAAATAGCGAGCCTGTGTTCAAAGTCGCCGAACTGCCGACTTGCCAAAACACATTGGGGTCGCTCCCAGCGCCAGCACCAGTAATTGTTATAGATGACCCCACTGCCGCAGTCAGTGTGCTCCCGATTTGAAAAATGAAAACCGCATTGGGATTGGTTCCTGTAGCCAGAGTCAGATTTCCTGTTAGACCGACAGAGGTATCGAAATGGTAAACACCTGGTGCGAGCGTCATTCCGCCCAAGTCCAAGCCTGTTTTGTTATTGGCCGGAATATAGGCCAAACCAGCCAAGGTATTGAAAGCGGTAAGAGCGTTGGCTTGAGCTTGCGCAGCCAACGCATCAGCGTAGTGAACCACGCCAGTTATTACCCCTCCACCGGGAGGGGTCGAAAAAGAAAATCCCTCAATCGTGGTGAGCGGACTGAGAGCAACGTTTCCCGTTATGACGGTAAGTCCAGAATTGGTAACCCCTTGCGAACTTACGATTGTAAAATTCTCTGCCGCTCCCAAAGAAACGGCTTGCCCTTGTGCACTGGTTGAAACCGCCAGTAAGCTTAAAATCCCTATCGCCGAGGCAATGATCTCATTCAATTTTTTTGAACGGTTTTCGGCCTTTGGTTTTGTCATGACGTCAGATGTTGGCTGTTGATGAATCGCATTCATAAGGGTAATTGGAGGTTGAGTTTTCGTTTTTCGCCGAACCCCTAGTGCGGGATTTGTAACTTCCATCAAGTATGTTCATTGTTATTTTTCGGCGCTTTGCTCTTATTTCGATGGACATGATGGAACACGGGGTGATGTGAGTATATGGGGTGTTTACCCCATGCACTGACGCCGTTGAGGCATCCGAAAAATTTGTGCTGAAATAGCAAATGGGGAATGAGCGTGAGGCTACGCCAGGGCTCCGCTTTGCTGAACCTACATTCTTATGGTTTGGAGTGCTGTGGGTGGGCGCATTTATCCCCACCTAAGAGGCGTCCGCCATCCCCTCCTCTTACAGCGCCTGAGACAGCCATCCTTAGTTGATCGGCGTCTACGAAAGAAACTAACGGTCCCCAGAGGCGATAAATACCATCAGATTGGCTGTCTTCGGGTTCCAATGGTAACCTACTCCAAAAGGAAGGAGTGGGGCGGGAAGTTTGGCATAGAGTTCAGCCAGATCAGGTTGGTTGTATTTTTTGAAAATATCGAGAGGAGTCTCATACACTCCAAAATTGCGGAAACGCCAGCGGGCGGGATCAAAACAATGCAAAGGGATGCCCGAATCGTCTTGGACAATCGTCCGGCATTGGGTAAGCAGTGTGTCGCGTATCGCGGAAAAGTCATTCTCGTGTAACAAGTAAGATGCCGATTTGAGGTAGCCAATATCGGGCCTGGCTGCCTTAAGGAATGCCAAAAAAACATTTCCTTTTCGCAAACCGTCATTGCGCAAGTTGAGGGAAAAATAGTGAAGTGTCCGCACACGGGAATCACCTGGTGCAAGAAAGCGAATTTCGGCATGCTTTGAGTCACTCTGGATTGAAACAATGCGGTCGCCATTACGAGCCAGCATGAAGCAAAAGACTGGCACCACTCCCTGCAGCGAACTTCGCTTGAGGTCCATCTCCATATCCTTTGTAATAAAATAGCCAGCTTCCATCACTGTCTTCATGGAGATTTCCATCCAGCCAAGCGTTGAGGAAAGCGGCTGAAGTTTTTGCAGCAACGGAATAGTGCCCGTCGGTTCCAGACCACAGAGAATGTAGGTGGTAGCATTAGGGAAGAACGCCTGAGCGTGAATGTAATCCGGACCGCTAAAGGGATAGAAAACGGTTGAAGGATTAAGATCCGGCATGTTGGAAATCCTCCAAAATCGAATCTGCTCCAAGCGATTTTCCTCAAACACCTGCCAGCTTTCACTGATGGATTGAGAGAAAGCATTCCACTCGGGTGTTTGCGCCCACTCAGTCAATGAGCTTGACCCAGTCGGATGAAGTCCCGCGATAAATCGAGCAATGTCGTTGATTCCCAGCGGTTGCTCCTGAGGGAGCGACGTGGTAATCGGGGTCACGGGTTCGGCTCGGTGTATTTCTGTTTCCCTGGCTATGGCGGCACAGCCCAGAATGCAGCCAAAAACGAAGCTATGGAAAAAGAGTTTCATAAGACACAATAAATCGGATCGCACCACGCTTGAAGCAGGTGGGCGAGCGCGTTAGGCTGCGCACGCTTTGAAACATAAAGAGAACTCTCGGTTACCTCAACCTTCCATTTCCGTCGTGACAGCCACGGCGATTGTGGTGGCCAATATGGTTGGCACCGGGGTATTCACCAGTCTTGGGTTTCAGGTAGTTGATCTCCCTTCTGGATTTTCCCTGCTGCTACTATGGGTGATTGGTGGAATATGCGCCCTTTGTGGAGCGTTGGCCTACAGCGAACTGGCGGCAGCGCTACCCCGCTCAGGGGGCGAGTATCATTTTTTGTCCGAGATATTTCATCCCTCAGTCGGTTTTGTGGCAGGCTGGGCGTCGGCCACAGCGGGATTTGCCGCACCGATTGCTCTCGCGGCGATGGCTTTTGGACACTATGCACAGAGCGTTTTTCCTGGGTTTTCTCCATTGGCTCTCTCACTTGTCGTAGTAGGGATGGTAACCGGGGTTCATCTTTACAGTGTCCGTATGGGAAGCGTCTTCCAAAACGTATTCACTTGGGTGAAGGTGATATTGATTCTCGTCTTCATCGTAGCGGGCTATCTGCGGTGCCCTGGGCAGCCGCTTTCTTTCGCACCGCACCATGCGGATGTTGGGATGATCTTCAGTGGGCCATTTGCCGTCAGCTTGGTCTATGTCATGTATTCGTATTCGGGCTGGAATGGCTCCACTTATATCATCAGCGAGGTGACTTCGCCCGCTCTCAATGTGCCGCGTTCTCTGGTGGCTGGCACTTTGATTGTCACGGCCCTTTACGTTGGTCTTAACTTTATTTTTCTCTACACCACCCCGCTGGCGAGCTTCGCTGGTCAATTGGAAATCGGGAGTATTGCGGGCGTCCAGATTTTTGGTTCAAAGGGAGGGCTGCTTATTGGCGCACTGATTAGTCTGATGCTAATCTCATCTGTTAGCTCTATGACATGGATCGGGCCGCGCGTGACAATGACCATGGGGGAGGATCTGCGGGCATTGCGCTTCCTTGGATGGAGAACGAGCCGGGGTGTTCCGGTTGCAGCAATCCTATTGCAGCAGGGAATTGTCATCTTGCTGATCTGCACTGCAACATTCCAGAAAGCATTGGTTTACGTTCAGTTCACGCTCATCCTCTGCTCGTTTCTCACGGTCTTGGGGATGATGATTCTACGCTGGACGCATCCGGATATTTCGCGTCCTTACAAAACTTGGGGATATCCCTTCACTCCACTCGTTTTTTTGGGTGTTAGTCTCTGGATGATGGGCTACGTCATCCGAACCCAGCCGCGGGAATCCCTTGCGGGGCTGGGGACATTGGCGTTGGGATTATTGATCTATTTTCTTTCGCCTAAAGACCATACTTCCGAGCCCAAAAGTTTTTTGGGAATTAAATGAATGTGGAGCGACTCATTGTCGCACAAACCATTTGCGCAGCTCTTCGAGTGCGATCATGCCGAGTGCGAAGGGAATGATGAAAAGCCAGACAGCGAGAGGGATCGAGGCCGTTCCAAAGAGTGCGTGCCCCCACGGGGTGTAGTCGATCAGCGCGATGAGCAGAATTTCCGTCGTGATGCCAACAAGGATGAGCTTATTGCTGAAGAAACCGTGGGCGAATAGCGGCTGACGTTCGCTACGGCAGAGGAGGACGTTTGCGATTTGCATGACAACAATAGTGCTGAGACACGCGGTAGTGGCCTGTAAATAAAGCGGATCGTGCGCCGTGATTGTCTTGCCGAAGTGCCAGCCACCGGAGCGCAGGACGAACCAATACGCGCTCATCGCAGCGGCCGCCTGCATCAGGCCAAGAAAGAGATACGCACGTGCGAGCAACGGCCAATTCAGTAGCCGATCATCGCGCGAACGTGGCGGTGCCTTCATGATATCTGGGGCTGGATTCTCTGTGCCGAGACCCAGCGCGGGGAGCATGTCTGTGCCCAGATCGACGGCGAGGATTTGAATGACTGTCAGCGGCAGCGGGATGCGGAACACAACGAATGCGAGATACGGAATAAGTTCCGGGACATTTGACGTGAGGATGTAGGTGAGGAAATTTCGGATGTTAACGAAAACGGATCTACCTTCCTCAATCGCTGCGACGATACTGGCGAAGTTGTCGTCGAGCAGCACCATGTCGGCAGCCTCCCTCGCAACTTCGGTGCCGCTGCGTCCCATGGCAATGCCAATATCAGCCTTGCGCAAGGCGGGTGCATCGTTCACTCCGTCACCGGTCACGGCGACAATCTCACGCTTGTCTTTGAGAGCGCCCACAATGCGCATTTTTTGTTCTGCGATGACGCGAGCAAAGATGATCTCCGGGGTATCGAGTGCCAGTTGGAGTTGTTTGTCTGAAAACTGCCTTAGCTGCTCACCGGTGATCACGAGGGGCGTAGCGGAGCGAACCAATCCGATCTCACGGGCAATTGCCGTTGCGGTGATGGGATGGTCGCCTGTAACCATAATCACCTTAATGCCAGCGTCGCGGCATTGTTGGAGGGCATCGGAGACTTCCGGGCGAGGTGGATCTTCGAGACCCACGAGTCCTGAGAGAGTCAACTCCGCTTCTGCGCTGGCTAGATCGAATTCCTCCGGCAACTCGCGCCATGCGAAGGCAAGAACGCGCAATCCTTTTTCTGCCATGGCTTCCGCTGCAGAGCGAAATGTGGCGGTTATTTCTTCGGTAATCTCGATAGTGCCATTATCCATCATCACTCGGGAGCAGCGATCGAGCACAACTTCCGGAGCGCCCTTGCAGTAGAGCACAAGGCCACTCGGTGAGGTATGCACTGTAGAGAGTCTTTTACGCTGTGAGTCGAATGGGATTTCGTTCACATGCTGGCTATGTGGCAACGCGGGCAGCACCTCTGCCGCAAACTGGACCAGCGCGACCTCCATCGGGTCGCCGAGCAAGCTGGGGGTACCGCCGGAGAGAGCGTCCTTCAAATCGTGGCAGCACGCTGCAACCTCAAAAAATCGGTGATACGGGTCAATGAGCGAGGTAAGTTGATCCGGAATCGCCTCAACAATGCGCCCACCAAGGCACAGTTGCTTTGCCGCCATGGAATTCTGTGTGAGCGTTCCGGTCTTGTCAGTGCAGATTACCGTGATGCAGCCGAGTGCTTCAACGGCGGGTAGGTGGCGAATGAGTGCGTTGCGCTTAGCGATGCGTTGCGATCCCATCGCGAGGGCGAGAGTGACCGTTGGCAGCAACCCTTCCGGCACGTTTGCTACGATGATGCCAATGACAAAGATAAAGTTCGCCCAGAACGGCAGCCCAATCGCGTGACCAACGAAAAAAAAGATCACTCCAAGCGCGAGCGAGAGTCCGGCGATGACACGACTGACGCGGGCGATTTCCAATTGGAGCGGTGAAACAGAGTCACTGGTCGCCTGCGTAAGTTTTGCAATCTTTCCAAATGCTGAGTTCGAGCCGGTCGCGAAAACGAGCGCCTTCGCTTCTCCTGAGACAAGCGAAGTGCCGGCAAGAAGCGTGTTGCAGCTATGCATCGGATCGGGTTCTTCGCACGGTTCGGCATCGCGCGATGTCGGCAGCGACTCGCCGGTGATTGTTGCGTTGTTCACCCGCACGCCAAACGCCTCCACAAGACGACAATCGGCGGGAAGGATATCGCCAGCTTCCAACAAGATAACGTCTCCCGGAACAAGCTCAGCTGCAGGCACCTGCCTTATGGCACCCTCGCGCATAACCTTCGTTGCATTCGGCAACATCTTCTTGAGCGCCGCCAGTGCCTGTTCGGCGCGATACGCCTGCCAGAACGAGAACACGCCATTGATTACGATGACGCCGATGATTGCAAATCCGAGTGTCGCCATGCCTTGACCTGGATCACGCCACTCAGCGAAGAAGGCAAGCACCACCGCGACCCACAAGATCATTGCGAAGAAGTGAACGAACTCCTTCAAAAACGTCAGAAACAACGCCTCGTGTGCGACTTCCTCCACCTCGTTTGCACCAAACTCAATAAGTCGTCGTTCGGCCTCGGCGACACTCAGCCCGGATATCCCGCTCTTCAGGCTGGCAAAGGCATCGGCAACCAAGAGATGGTGGATCATCTTCATGACAATGCATGCAGAGGGCAAAATCCGCGAATCAATCACGGAGCCCAGGCGGACGCGCGTAGCCAACGAATATCGAGCGAATCGATTTGCTGTTTTGGGTGTGCAAGGAGTCGTTCAGATAAAAGTCAAATACACTCACGCCCCATCTCGATTTCCCGTGATACAAGCGCCCATTACTAGCCCCGACCATGACTTTGTTTTTTGTTCCTTTTTCTGTTCCAAGATAAATCATGGAGTGAGTCACCGGAGGGTCGTGAGCGGTGCCATACGTGCCTGTCCAGAACAGCAAGTCGCCCGGGCGCAGATCATCCAGTTCAAAAGTGCCAGAATTTTGGCTCAAAACTGCGCGGAATGCGCCGGATTTTCTCAACCAGATATATTGGCTGCTGGCATCGCGCGGCACATTGGAGAACCCATTCTTTTTGAGCACATAGGAAATAAAGCCTGAGCAATCCATTCCTTGGTTCGCAGGATCGTCCGAGCCGTAAGTATAAGTCAAATCTTGTGTCGTTAAGAACAACGCGGACTCGATCATTTTCCTTACGCGTGGCAACTCACCGCTGTACTCGATGAGTTCACTAGGCAGAATGGATGCATTTGGAGATGCTAGGGCTTTTCTGGAGTCTTCGTCTTGCTTCGGTTTAGGAGAGGCCAACGGTTCGGACTTTGGCAGGAGAGTCGATTCGCCTTCCTGCTCAACTGCGAGCTTCTTCCTCAATTTCCTTGTGGCCGGTTCTGCAAAAAGTTGACTGGTCAAACAGCAGCATACAAGCAGCCTGTAAATCAGTCTTGGAAATGACGTCATCATTATTGTCGTTGCTTCAGTGACTTATCGCTGTTCATGACGAGCAGAACGACCCCGCCGAGAATTACACCGAGATTTACGACTTTCTCGCGAGCAGTATAAGCGATGTCATGATGGGCAAATATCAGAATACCCAGAACGATTAGAGCCGTTCCTATAAATTCGGATGGTTTCATTATGAATATTACGGTTTTCGTCGCCAAGGGTTGTTAAGTTTACTTTAAAGCGCAGCAGGCTGGCGCCGTCCACGTGCCAGCCTGCAGGCACTCTGCCGGTTTAAGAATTGGATGCCGGTGCACCCTTAATGGTCATCTTGTTAATCACTCGCATCACACCGTAGATGTCAGAAACCAACTTGGTAACCAGACTCTTTTCGGCAGGATTTTTTGCCACGCCTCTTACCGTTACAACTCCATCCGTCGTCTTGATTTTGGTCATTATCGCGCTGGTTGAACGATGAACCAGTAATGACGCTTTGATCTGGGCGGTGATAGAAGCATCATCAATTTTTTCGCTCAATGTTTCGCCAGATATGGGCGGGGAATTTCTGATCGTCATTTCGTTTTTCACTGCTTTGACCCCTTCAACATCTTTAGCGTATTCGGCAGTCAGTTCTTTTTGAGCAAGGCTGGACGCCTCGCCCCGCAAGATAACGGTTCCGTTTTCAGCAGACACTTCCGTCTTGCTGCCGCTGACATGCCGATGAAACGCGAGCAAGGTTTTCACCTTCAAACTCAACCAACCATCTGAGGGTTCAATAGGGCTTTCACTTTTAACGGTAAGTTGATTGTCTACGGTTTTGACTCCGGGAAGACCCTCAACAGTATCCTGAATTAGGGATTTGTAGTAGGCTTCTTCGACTGTTCCAGTCAGGGTAACCATACCGTTATTAGATTCGGTCTTGACTGAATCGTCCTTAATATAGGTTTTAAATACATAGGAGTTTTTGGCTGAAGTCTCGATGCGAGAATCCATTTCGGTGGCATGCAACGATGGGCTATTTACGAATGGGGCGGTCGCGATAGCCAAAAGTGTGAGCAAGTAAGTTGGTTTCATATGGTTGTGTAATTGGTTGGTTTAAGCGAGTAGCATAGTGCGTTGCAGGTAAATGTTTCGCTATGGGGTATAACCCTACCGCTTGTGTTTGGAGTAAGCGGATTGCTGCTACAGCCATCGAATAGGCTCTAGGCGTGTGAACGCAAATATCCGACCCCCATCAACTGCGCCCCACTTGATGGATTAAGGCATGTTTGATCTGCTCGATGAGGTGAGGCGTCTGTGCGCCAAACTTAGATTTGGCGGCACCACCGAGCATGCCAGCAAAGCTCAGTCTGCTTCGTATAGTTCAAAAACTTGAGGTCCCTGTCATCTCGGTAGGGTTATACCCCATAGAGCATGTTCAGATGCAGGGATTATCTTCGCGTTCTCAACAGCAGCAGTAAGCACATGACCAGAAACAGTTTCACCGCAACGAGCCCAAGATTGGAAAAACATTAGCAGGATATACCCATGGCGCTTGCCCCCAATAAAACGAAAATCGTGTGCACAATCGGACCAGCATCTGAGTCGCCCGATGTCCTGCGAAAAATGTTGCATGCAGGGATGAATATCGCCCGGCTTAACTTTTCTCACGGTGATCTTTCCTGGCATAAATCCGTAATCGAAAATCTCCGGAATGTGGCCCTTGCGGATGGTAAACGTGTAACGATCATGGCTGACCTTCCAGGGCCGAAGATGAGGATTGGGCAATTGGTTAAAGAGCCGATTGCATTGAAGCGGGGCGATACGTTTAAGTTAACAACAGACGAAATCATCGGTGATCAACAACGCGTATCCGCAAGGTTTCCTCGTCTTCTCGCAGTCGTGAAGCCCGGCGACTGCCTGTCTATCGACGATGGCAATATTCAACTGGAGGTGGCCGGGGTTGCAGGCAACGACGTCGAATGCCGGGTGCTTGTGGGAGGTGATTTGCGTTCGAGAAAGGGATTGAATCTTCCCGGTATCGACCTTGGCATCAGTGCGTTTACCGAACACGATCATGACTGCCTGAAGTTCGCACTGGAAAACGGCGTGGATGCCATCAGCCAGTCCTTTGTTGAGACGTCAGCCGATGTTGACGCGGTGCGGAAGGCGGCGGCAGAGCTAGGGCATCACCCGTTCATCATTGCCAAAATCGAAAGGGCAAGAGCGCTAGCCCATGTTGATGAGATACTGAGAGCCGCAGACGGGATCATGATTGCGCGCGGCGATCTGGGGGTGGAAACGCCCATAGAGAGAATTGCAGTGGTCCAGCAGCAACTCATCAGCAGGGCCAATCTACTCGGGAAACCGGTGATTACAGCCACGCAAATGCTGGAATCGATGGTGGACCATTACCGCCCCACTCGAGCGGAAGCCACCGATGTGGCAAATGCCATCCTTGACGGTACGGATTGCGTGATGCTTTCCGAAGAATCGGCTATGGGAAAGTTTCCGGTCGAAGCAGTGGAAATGCTCGCCAAGATTGCCGTTGCGACCGAACCCTGTCGCACTGATATCCGCACTGGAGGGACCTTTGCTGCTTACAAACGTGAAGGCGACGCTTATCTCGTGGATTTTATTTCGCGCAACGTCCAGCACGCCGTGGCTTATCTCGCTCCGACGGCGGTCATCGTAATCACCGCCAAAGGCAACACTGCGCGGATGGTCTCCCGATTCAAACTGCCCGTGTGGATAGCAGCCGTCAGCACGGAAGACGCAATCTGCCATGGATTGCAGTTCTCCTACGGAGTGTCTCCGGTTCACATGCCAGAGCATCCTGGAGATTGGAGCGCATTCGCCAGACGCTGGGTGAAAAGCGAAGGACTTGCAGAGAGTCTGGTGGTGCTGACAGAAGGTCCTTCCCACGATAAACCCGGGGCTGACCCGCGCTTGGAAATCTTCGATCTGAGCCACATCACAGTCACACCATAAGCATTTGATGCGCATTGCTTGCATAACGAGATAACAAATTCTGTTCTATGATAATTTCAGAAATTACGGTCGCTGAATACCTGCTTGCCCGGCTGAAAGAGATTGGGGTGGATCACCTATTCGGCGTGCCGGGAGATTTTGTCCTGGGGTTTCTCAATCAGGTGATGCAGAGCGACCTGAAGTATGTCGGTACATGCAACGAACTCAACGCTGCCTATGCTGCTGACGGATACGCACGGATTCGGGGCGTTGGCGCGTTTGCCTCGACCTTTGGAGTCGGAGAACTGAGCGCCATCAACGGCGTAGCGGGAGCATTTGCTGAAAGAGTGCCTGTGGTGGTGATCACGGGCTCGCCCCCAACGCTTGATTTTCGCACACGTCCATTATTGCATCACACCTTGGGTGATTATCAGATTCCATTGAAGATGTATGAGAGGATCACCGCGGCCTCCACCCAACTCGCTTCTGCTGAAACGGCCCCGGCTGAGATCGATCGGGTGTTGTCGGCTTGTCTTTCTCACCAGCAGCCAGTTTACATCAGTCTTCCTTCGGACTTGGTAATGCTGAAATGCAACCGACCAAAGGCGTTCCTCTTCCCAACGCCCGCTTCCAGTGATCCGGATGCGCTTGGGGAAGCAATCAAGGAAGCGCTTGCTATGCTGGATGCGGCGCGGAAACCGATTGTGATCGGCGATGTGGACTTGATTCGCTACAAGCTGCAAAAGGAATTTTCCGGGTTTCTCGATAAAACGGGCTTTCCGTATGTCACCATGATGCTGGGTAAAACGGTTCTCTCGGAACAGCACCCGCAATTCATCGGCCTCTTTGAGGGGGATCGGAGTCGCGACTATGTGCAAAATCGAGTCGAGTCCGCCGACTGCATTCTCCAACTGGGGGCCTTGATGACCGATTTTAACACGGGCGGATTCACAACAAACCTCGACGACTCAAAGACGATCAGCGCCAACATCCGTTCCGTGAAGATCAAACACCACTATTACGAGAACGTTCATCTCCACGATTTTATCCTTGGGCTGGCGGAAAAACTTTCGCGCCGCGATCCCTCAACCCTTGATATCCAATGCGCCGCAGATGGCTGTGTACACCGGCATACAGCGTTATATCAACCTGACGTGCAGAAACCGCTAACGATAAAGCGTTTCTTCGACCGCATGAGTCATTTTATACAAAACAATTCCATAGTCATTGCTGAAACCGGCGTATCTCTCTTCAGTGCCGCCGAGATGCTCATGCCGAAAGGAACGACCTTTATCGGGCAGACGTTTTATGGGTCAATCGGCTATACGGTTGGGGCAACTTTGGGTGCCAGCATGGCGGCGCAGGACCGCCCCACCGTATTGTTTGTGGGGGATGGCTCGTTTCAAGTTACCTGCCAGGACCTCTCGACGATGATCAGAAACCATCTTAAACCCGTCATCTTTCTCATCAATAATGATGGGTATACGATAGAGCGGGTGATCGTTGATCGCCCCTACAACGACATCCAACCCTGGCACTATCATAAACTCGTGGACGTGTTCGGAGGAGGAGTGAGCCTTGATGTCCACACGGAAGGGGAGCTTGAAGATGCACTGGCGAAGGCCGCCACCGCAGAGAGTCTCGTATTCATTGAAATTCACACCGGGCGGTTAGACTGTCCCGAGTCTCTTCGCAGTGCAGGTCGCTCAATGGCAAAGACAAATCAACTCGGTTGAGGAAGAGCGCTATTTATCGCCACGTTTAATGAAGGAAAGTCCATGACAAAAACTACTGACGACGAAAACAACACAACCACCATGAAGGGCCTTGTCTTCCACGGTAGAAACAGTCTGGCGTTGGAGGATAGGCCAAGACCGACGATCATTGAGACAACGGACGCCATCGTGCGGATCACTACGACAAGCATCTGCGGGACCGATCTGCATATTTTAAAGGGCGATGTGCCAACAATCGCCGATGGACGCATTCTCGGCCATGAAGGGGTGGGGATAGTCGTGGAGGTGGGTCCGAATGTATTGGGCTTTCACAAAGGAGACAAAGTCATCATTTCCCTTATTACCTCCTGCGGCCGGTGCCGATTCTGTAAGAAAGCAATGTATTCCCATTGTCTCCATGGTGGTTGGTTGCTGGGCAATAGCATCGATGGCACTCAGGCCGAATACGTCAGAATCCCTTTCGCCGATAACGGTTTGTATCTGCTACCTCCTGAGGTCGATGAAGAAGCCGCGGTCATGCTCAGTTGCATTCTCCCCACCGGTTTGGAATGTGGGGCCTTGAACGGGCAGGTCAAGCCAGGGGATATCGTGGCGATTGTTGGTGCGGGGCCGGTGGGCCTTGCCGCTTTGCTTGCCGCGCAACTCTACTCGCCTGCTGAGACTATAATGATTGATCTCGATGAGAATCGGTTGGAGGTCGCCCGCTCGTTCGGCGCAACGAAGACAGTGAACAGCTCGGACGGAAAGGCTGTAGAGCGGGTGATGGCGCTAACACGAGCTGCCGGAGTGAACGTGGCTATCGAGGCGGTCGGTCTCTCTGCGACCTTCGATATCTGCCAGTCAATCATCGCCCCTGGCGGACACATTGCCAACGTGGGCGTTCACGGAAAATCGGTGGAACTTCACCTCGAAAGGCTATGGGCCTCCAATATCACGCTCACCACGCGCCTGGTAGATGCAGGCACAACGCCCATGCTGCTCAGAATGATCCAATCGAAACGCCTGGACGCAAAAAAACTTGTGAGCCATCGGTTTGAGCTATCGGAGATCATGAAGGCCTATGAAGTCTTCGGGAATGCAGCAAAGGAGCACGCGTTAAAGATGGTAATCAAGAACGCAAGCGCCTTGAAGGAACAGTGAGATGCACGCCAATGCGTTCATAGTGACGCACTCGCCAGTTCTTTTCCACAGAATGTGGTTTCTGTCTTTTTCGTGTATTTAGCTATACTAAAATTCGTATTTGGCCTCGACTCCCAGGCATTCATTCTCGGTGGTGTTAAGCACCGGACCCAAGTGTCCCCAGCCGACGGTAACAGTGGCATGGCGGCTAAGCAGAACCGTGACGCCCACCGCCCACCAGTTGTCTGCGCGATCCACAAGGTATCCACCATAGGGGTTGGGAATTTGTTGGAAAGCGTTCGCATTGCCACGGAATTCTCCGGCGAGCCATAGCCAGTCCATAATGCCATAGGCGAGGTTACCTTCAAAGGTTGTGCGATATTTGTCGCCAAACCCAAAATAACCGAGCTGCTCTGCCTCGCTAAATCTCAGGCCAGCCGTTGCAATAAGCGGACGCCCGAAGACTTTAGGAAATGCCTTGGTGGCCGTCAGCGTGAAATCCACCCCATCGTTGCGCTTGTAACCAATAGTGTTCAGTATGCCTCCCAGCTCCTGATTAATGCCTCTTATGTCGTCATTGTATTTATAGGCGGCTCCAATGACCACCGCCGGCAATGGCAGATCGAAGCTATTTTCCGGCAGCGCAAGAACACGAGCGTTAATGTTATGAAGTGTGACAGAGTCCGGCAAGGAGACATTCATCACCTGCTGCACGTCGTCAACGAGCGTGCCGATTCCCAATCGGCTAATTGCATAGCCCAGCTCCACCCGCCCGAAGAGCGTCTCGGTGATGGCTGCCGTCTCAAGATCCTTCGCTCCGATATTAACATAGGTTGCTGAAATCGAGGGCAACCCAAAGGTTGTCCCCGCAGGACCAGGATTCACTAAATAGGCGATGGGCGTAATCACGAGCCCCCCAACGCCCTCGATAGTATGGATCGGAAGAGGCGGAGCTTTCTCGGTTGCAACCGTTGTGGTGTCTTTGAGGGTCGCCTCGCTTCCTGCCTGAGATGCAAGCGGGAGAGTGAGAATGCAAGTGGTTACAATCGCGGAACAGAGCAATGAGGTGGTTTTCACTTTTGTGGATGGGGTTGCTGTTGGGGGAGGGAGGTTGCACGGAAACTACTCAGAAGTAGCAGCTTCGGAAATCGGCGTACATCCACCTACTGAGGGAGACAGCGGCATTCGTCAAGCTAGTTTTTGGGATTCACCCAGTCGCCGGATGCGTGATTTTACTTATTCGCCCAAGCGTTTTGCCATAAGGGGCTTATCGAAGAAAAAATGTTGTATCCTCTTGAAAATGAACTGATTTCAATCCACAATCCCCGCCATTCTTTATATCCTCCACAGTCATGCGAACGATAACAGTAATTTTCGATAATATCTCGCACTATTGACATTAGAAATTTAAACAACATGAGAGACCTTTCCATACAACACACAGAAAGTGGTGCGCGAAGAAAAGTCTTGCTCGTTGATGACGATGCATCGGTTGTGGCGTCGTTGCGGCTCTTCCTCAAGTCCGACTACGAAGTGCATTCCGCCTCCACGGTGAGTTCAGGAGTCAATCTTTTCAAGAGTCTGCAGCCATCCCTGGTTGTGCTGGATCTGCGACTGGCTGATGGCGATGGATTGGACGTCTTGCGAGCAATCCGGCGCGTGGACCCGAACGCCCCCGTCATCATGCTGACAGGTTACGCCTCCATGAGGACTATTGAGGAATCGTTGCGACTTGGCGCATCGGATTATCTTCACAAACCTTTCGATGGGCACAAACTCAAATCGAGGATTAATCAATTGATGACGCCCGTTGCGGCACCAAGGCAGGCGGCAGATGATGACTCGGAATCCGTTTCAGTACCAGCGCATCGGATAATCGAGCTGGAACAAAAAGCGCAGGCTTCCTCCTTGTTTTTGCACGATGCAGCCAACCCGGTTACAACGGCTCTCACTGCGTCTCAATTTTTGTGCGATGCAATCGAAAGCTCCCCCGAACGCTTTAGCGAAGAAATTCGGGACATCAGCAATCTGCTTTACGGGGCAATGGGCTTTATTTCCGGGTTGTTTGAGCAAAGCGGTTCCATTGAGTGCCTTCGCAATCTGGAAAAATCGAAAGTCGCCGTTCATAGGATCGTGGATCTCGCAGTGGATATGGTGCGCGCAGAAGCTCAAAAAAACCAAGTCACCGTGGCTGTCCATCTGCAGAATCGTAACGCCAAGGTCTGCGTCAATCGTTTTGCCATGGCCCGCGTACTGTTGAATCTTTTGCGCAACGCGATTGAGGCTGTGAAGCCAGGCACCGGAAGAGTGGCCTTGAAGGTGGATGTCGTGGATGGACAGGTCGAATTTTCTGTTCTGGATAACGGACCCGGCATCCCTCCTGACCTCATGGAGCGGATTTTTGAGGCGAATTTTACCACAAAGGAACAAGGAACCGGCCTGGGACTCTACATTTGCAAACGTTTGATCGAAAATATGAATGGCACGCTCACCGTGCGCAATGAGCCAAATCAAGGTTGCCGATTTGCCATTAGGATTCCCTGCAATTTATGACCGATTCGATTGTTGAAAATGAGAATGACAGCCTTGTTGTCTGTGAAAACAGCCAGGGCGTAGCAGTGCGCGCCACGCTGTTGCGTATGACGCGCTACACAGCGAGCTTCGAAGTTTATAACCCCTATAGCATCCTGCAACTTTCCGAAGTTCTGAGCAGTTTCCGAATTATCGTCAGCGGAAAAATTCTGTATTCCGGACGCGGTATCGTCAGCAACATGGTGAACACCGGCATCGTGCTCGTTTGCGAAGCCACCTTGGACGAGGAAAACTGGCTCGACATCGACATCCTCTCTCCGGCAGGACAGTTGGATCGGCTGGCGACAGATTTCGAAAGGTTGCTCATCGAATGGGAAAAAGTTGAGCAGGTCGCGCCGGAACTGAAAGTCGTCGTCTCCGACATGCAGACGTTGTTAACCGATATCCGGCGCTGGTTGGAGCACGTGGAACTCGCGATCCGTTCCTCTCCGCCTTCCGAAAGAGCCGAACTTGAACTCTCCCTTGTGGGAAGAATCAACAGCTTGATCTACCCGGCCGTCGAAAAAATATTCGTCCGTTTCGAAGCAGTTGCAGACACTGTCAAAGAAGAAACCGTGGCAGTGCACCGCGCTTACGCGCGGCGTCAGATGCACCCCATCTTGCTCTGTTCCCCGTTTCTTCACCGTACCTTCCAAAAGCCGCTGGGCTATGCCGGCGACTATGAAATGGTCAATATGATCCTCCGCGACCCCGCCGAGGGATCCTCTCTCTTCGCCAAACTTCTCAACGCCCGCTTGCTGGCGATGGCACCTGCGGAAGCTCATCGCAACCGGGTGAAATACTTGACCGATATGCTCAGTAAAGAGCTGCGACGGAGGGCCAAGCAGGGGCTCAACACCAGAATATTCAACCTCGGGTGCGGGCCGGCCATGGAAGTGCAAAATTTTCTCGCCTTCGACGACTTGTGCGACCGCGCTGAACTCGCCCTCCTCGACTTCAATGACGAAACCTTGGAACGGACCGGCGCCATCTTGAATGACATCAAGATGAAAAACCGCCGGGGAACGCGGCTCCACATGATCAAGCGCTCTGTACACCAGATTCTCAAGGAAGGCGCGCGCATCGGCAAGACGGATACGGGGTCGTCCTACGATGTGGTGTATTGCGCCGGATTGTTCGACTACTTTTCCGACCGCATCTGCGCCCGCCTGTTGGAAATCTTCTACGAAATGCTCGCGCCAGGTGGCCTCCTCATCGCCACCAACGTCGAGCCCTCCAATCCGGACCGCGTAAAGATGGAATATCTCATGGACTGGCACTTGATTTACCGCACAGGAGCGCAACTCAGAGCCTTGGTGCCGAAGAATGTTCCAGCAGACCAATGCCAGGTAAAAGCCGACGTGACTGGCGTCAATGTTTTCCTCGAAATCCATAAACCCCAATGAACTCGAGCGAGGCTGCCAGCAAGACCTCGGATGTTAATACCACGGAAGGCACGGATGAAACATCCGGGGCAAAGATCAAGGCAGCCTATATCGCATATAAAAACGATGCCCGTTACGCGAGTTTAAGAGTCGCCTGCTGGCTGGTAATCGTGCTCATGCCCGCCGGGGCTTCCCTCGATTGGTTCGTTTATCCTGAGCAGCGCGGCTTTTTCTTCCTGTTGCGCATTCTTTGCTCCGCGCTTGCTTTTGCACTGTGGGGACTGCTGGGAACGTCGTTTGGGCATCGCCATCATCGCGTTTTGGGCATGGGTGCCTTTGCGCTACCAAACGTTTTCATGAGCTTCATGGTCTATTTTACAGAGGGCGCGCATTCTCCTTACTATGCCGGCCTGAATATCATGTTGATGGGGTTTTCGTGGGTTGCGCAAGTCGATCTCGTCGAGGCGGTGATTGCTGCGTTGATGACTCTGTTTATGTACTATACCGCCTGTGTTGCGCATGGCGGTGGCACCATGGCCGACTATTTCAACAACATCTACTTTATCCTCCTCACGGGAATTACCGCCACCACCGGCGGCTATTTGCTCAATCGCCTGCGTTTCCGTGAGTTTGCGTTGCGGTTGGAATTGGACGGCAATCGACAGGAACTTCAGGAAAGCAACGCCAAGCTGGTGGAATTGGACCGGGCCAAATCGACTTTCTTCGCCAACGTCAGTCACGAACTGCGCACGCCGCTCACCCTGCTCATCGGCCCGCTGGAACGCCTGCGGCATCGCAATCCCCCCTCCAGCGGCCAGGAACAGGTGGAGATGTTGGACATCATGTACAACAACGCGATGCGCCTGTTGCGGCTCATCAATGACCTCTTGGATTTGGTCCGGCTGGACTCAGGCGCTATCCGCGTGCGCCGCGAAAAAGTGGAATGCTGCCCATTCCTGGAAGGTATAGCCAAGTCCGTGTCCGCCATGGCCGAACAAAGGAAGTTGCATTTTGAAACCCGCATCCAAGTGCAAAAAGAAGCCTTCGTGCATATTGACCGGGACAAGCTGGAGAAAATCATCCTCAATCTCCTCTTTAACTCCTTCAAGTTCACCCCCGAAAACGGCAGTGTAACGCTGGAAGCCGAATTGCAGGAAAACCGCCTCGTCATTAGGGTAAAGGATACGGGAAAAGGAATCTCCAGCACTGATCTTCCTCGGATTTTCAATCGCTTCTGGCAGGCGGAGGCCGCCGCCACGCGCCACTATCAAGGCGTCGGCATCGGGCTCGCCCTGGTGAAAGAATTGGCGGAAGCGCATGGAGGTTCGGTTGGCGTGGAAAGCGAAGTTGGCAAAGGAACCACGATCCAAGTAACCGTGGACGCAAGCGCAGACAAGGAAACAGAAACGGCGCAACAACCCGAACCTGTCGCACAACCGGCGCCACGGCAGACCGAATGGTTGTCTGACTTGTACCGGCGGGCAGAACTGTTTCCCGCCCATGTCATCGGCAGCAATGACGTGAGAACCCCCTCCGAAGATGCCGACGAAGGCAAACCGCTGGTGCTTGTCGCGGACGACGAACCCGAAATGCGGCGCTTCCTCCACTCGCAATTGAAAAACACCTACGCCATCCGGGAAGCGCGCAACGGCAGCGAAGCTCTGGAACTGGCGCGCGCGCATGAATTCGCCCTGATCCTACTCGATTTGATGATGCCGGGGATCGACGGAATCACCCTGACCCAGCAACTGCGCGAAGAAGAGCGCACCGCCAGCGTGCCCATTATCATTCTCACCGCGCGGGCGGACGAAGAATCCAAAATGCAAGCCCTGGAGGCCGGAGTAACAGACTTTTTGACGAAACCGTTCGCCTCCAGCGAACTCACCGCGCGCTGCCGCAACCTGCTAAACCAGCGCCAACTGCAACAAAGCCTGGTCGTCAAAACGCGCGAATTGGAAGCCGCTCTAGAGCAGATCAAGGAAACCGAAGGTCAACTGGTCCACCAGGCCAAAATGGCCTCTCTGGGACAATTAAGCAGCGGCCTCATGCACGAGATCAACAACCCCCTCAATTTTGCCAATACAGCAGCCCATTTACTCGGGAAACGGCTTAACAGCGTCCAGATTGATGACAGGGAGAAGCTGAACCTCCCTCTGCGCGACCTCCAGGATGGCATACGTCGTGTTGCGGATATCATTAGCAGTTTGCGCTCTTTCATCCACCCGGATACCAGCAATTTTGACGGCGTCTTGCTAAGAGAGGCCGTCGAAACTTCGGCCCGCTTTGTTCAGATCCCCGCCTCAGAAATCGAGTTGGAAATCGGGATTCTAGCCGACCTCAAAGTCTGGGGCAACCGCAACCAGTTGATCCACCTCTTCATCAATCTGATCCAAAACGCCGCCGATAGCCTGCGGGAGAAGGCTGCACCGCAAAAGAAAATCAAGATCGATGCAACCTTGCAAAACGGCCGGATTCTGCTGATATGTGAAGACAACGGCAAAGGAATCAAAACCGCAGAAAAAGAAAAAGTGTTCGACGCCTTCTTCACCACCAAACCCGTAGGATCAGGCGTAGGCTTGGGCCTTAATATCAGCTATCGAATCGTACAAAATCATCAGGGCGACATCCGCGTAGAAAGCCAGGAAAACGAATTCTGCCGTTTCATCATTACCCTTCATCCCATTAATCCTTCAACCAACAATCCCTCACTGTGAATAACTCCTACGATTACCGGAAATTTTCCATCATGTATGTTGATGACGAGGCTCAAGCCACATCCAACTTCGAAGCCTATTTCTCGGACACGTTCGACGTGGTGGTTGCAACCAGCGGTGAAGAGGCTTGGAGCCTGTTTTCCGAAAACAAAGATCGCTTTGCAATCGTCATGACAGACCAGCGCATGCCTAAGAGCACTGGCGTCGAATTCCTGGAAAAAGTGCGCGCTGTCCGCCCCCGAGTGCTGCGCATCCTTGCAACAGCCTACTCAGACCTCGACGCAGCCATCGCCGCTGTCAATTCCGGAGCCATCTACAAATACGTCACCAAACCTTGGGATCCGCCTGTCATGGAGATGACACTCAAGCGCGGCATGGAATTCTTCCTCGTGCAGCGCGAACTCGATTCCTTGATGAAGGAAAAAATGTCGGCTTTGCAACGGTTGATGATGACCGACCGCCTGCTTAGCCTCGGGGTTTTCGCCGCGGGTTTGAACCACCACCTGCGCAACTCCCTTACGGCCGTAAAGACATTTCTCGACCTCGCCCCTTTCCAGCTGCAAAGCGAGAACGTCGACATCAACAGCCTTCGCAACCCGAATTACTGGCGCGACTTTTACGAGACCGTCCAGTTCCAAATGAGCAAAGTGGTCAGCCTGCTCGAGCAAATCAACGAAATTCCTGAACCCGTCGGGATCCCCTTGTTTGATTCCGTCTCCGTCAACGAACTGCTCAATGCCGCCATTCAATCTAACAGCACGTCGCTGGCGGACAAAAACATCGAAGTAACAGTTCATGAGGGAGTAGTGCCTGCAATCCAAACGAACCGTTTGCTATTGGAGAAAGGAATCCATCTTCTTATTGCGGATGAAGCCGCAAACGTCCCGGCATCGGGCAAGATCACGATCACAACAAGTGCCGCCGTGGATGACAAGGGACGCGCCGGAGTGAAAATCGAACTCACGGACAACGGCCCGGGAATTTCCGCCGCGAATCTCAACTGCATCTTCGATCCGTTTTTTGTGCGCCGGAGCGATCCCAAAGAATACGGACTCAATCTGCTGACATGCTTCTTCGTGGTTTACCATCACAACGGAACCATGACCATTGACCGCAGCGCTGAAGGCGGCGCTCATTTCCAGATATTCCTGCCCCAGCAATCGCAAGGTCGGGATTCCTTGCAGGAACAAACCTTCCTGGAGCGGGTCTTTGATATGGAAAAAACCTGCGAGCAGATGCTTATTGGTTTATAGGCAGCCACTTTTCATTGAGAAGATCAAATCGGAAAATGCAGGTTTTCCTTCTTGAAAACCGCTGATCTGCTCAATCAACAACAGCGATTTTCGTTCCGGAGACATCGCCCCATCACTGGCGGCAATAGTCCTATTTTAGCCTCTATACCTCCCTTGAGTTTTTCAACCCTCAGAGGGCCGAGACTTCAAGACAGGTGCCTTCTTCGGTGCTGCGGACGAAAATGCAGCCGTTACTCACGGCGGGAGCGGACCAGCATTTACCCGCAACCGCTTTGATGCGGGCCAGTTCCTTATAGGTTTCGGGTGTGGACTCGACAACAACGAGATCGCCGTTATCCGCCAACGCAAGCACCTTGCCGTCAGCAAGGATAACGTTGCCCTGGCCGAAACCGGGTTGCACCCATTTGACCTTGCCTGTGGCGATCTCCACGCACTTGAGCGGGCCTACGCCTTCTTTCTTGAAGCTAAACATGCCATAGAGGTAGCCGTCCTTGCAAACCGGCGTGCTCCAATGGTTTGCCACCTCAATATTGCCGGGCGTCTGCCACAAGAGCGTCGCCAT